>Ga0080064_1000002_pt1:935000-1111325 | contig 1111325 bp, 1026 predicted proteins | sample Subgrocontami54m_FD_69260 | JGI IMG/M metagenome (GOLD analysis project Ga0080064, IMG submission 69260) | Subsurface groundwater microbial communities from S. Glens Falls, New York, USA - GMW46 contaminated, 5.4 m (SPADES assembly) (version 2) ... | reverse complement strand
CTTCAACTTCCGGATGCGCCGTAAACAGGCTCATGCGAGAGCCGGAAGGGGACAGCGAATTGTGGCGGGGGAACAACAAAACAGGGGGGGCCCGCCATGCAGTGTGGCGGGGCAAACCCTCTGAGAGGAGGGGACGCAAAGCCAGAGACCCGTTAACGGTACCAGGTACCTTCAAAAGGTACCTGGTACCGACAAGGGCGGCTCGGCTGCCGGGAACGGAGGTTCTCGTGAAATGGGGAAAAAATTATTTCTGGGCTTGTGTTTGTTAACGTTTCTTTTTCCACGAGAAGCGTCCCTCGGCCTTGCCCCCGCTTATTTGAAGCTGGGTATTGCCTCCTGGTACAGCGAATCCGATCCGGGCATCAACCTCACCACGGCTAACGGTGAGGTCTTCGACGAAACCCAATTCACCTGCGCCACGTGGGAATTCCCCTTTCAGACCTGGCTACGGGTCACCAACCTCGCCAATCAGCGCTCGGTCGTCTGCCGCGTCAATGACCGCGGGCCTTCGAAAAGGCTGAATCGTCTGATTGATTTGACCAAGGCCGGTTTTGAAAAAATCGCGCCGCTCCGCCTCGGCCTCATTTCCGTCAAAGTTGAAATCGAAAATTTGTTATCCTGACGCCAACATATAAACCCCAATCACCACGAGTAGAACCTCAACGAGAATTAGAAAAGTTTGCCGCGACATTTTCTCCAAGATTTTCTTGGCGACGTAAGAGCCAACGCTCATCACCAGACCGAATCCGATACCGGCCGCAAGTTCCCGGGAGTTCAACACGTGGAGCCGGTTGTAGGTGATTGATTTCGCGGCGTGCATTCCCACTGCGCACAGCGCCTCAGTCCCCACAAAGGCTTCTTTGGCCAAACCGTAAGCCAGGAAGAACGGGCTCGAGACCGGTCCCACGCCGCCCATCAGGGCCGAGAGAAATCCCGTCACCGTGCCCAGCGGAAAAAAGACCCAGCGTTTTTTTAATTGGAAATCCCCGTGCAAATGCCGGATAAGGACGCAGATAATCAGAAAAAGGCCGATGCCTTTTTTGATCCAAAACGTGGGCAGCGAAACGTAGACAAAAGAACCCAAAACTGCGAAAGGAATGGCGCCCGCGGAAAACCAGGCCACGAGCTTCAGATCTAATTCGCGCCGGTTGAAATAAACCCGGGAGGCATTTCCCATCAAGACCGCCACGGTGAGAATGGGGACGGAGGCACGCACACCGTAGGTGGAAATTAAAACGGGAAGGAAAATCATCGCTCCCCCGAAACCGGCCACGCCGGAGAGAACGGAGCTAGCGAAAGCAACGACCGCGGTGAGAAACCAGGTCACCTTTTAGAGAAGTTCGGCTTGGCGGGAACCGGAAGGCAGAGGAAGTCCGAGGTGTTCATAAGCGCGCCGCGTCGCCATACGGCCCGAAGGGGTGCGTTTCAGAAATCCCCGTTGAATGAGGTACGGCTCGTAAATTTCCTCGAGCGTGTCGGATTCCTCACCCACGCCCACGGCCAGGGTATTGAGTCCGATCGGACCTCCGTTGGCCTCGCGGAGAAGATAATTTAAAATTCTTTTATCCATGGGGTCGAGTCCCGCGTCGTCCACTTCCAGCATGAGAAGCGCTTCGGCAGCCATTTTTTCCGTAATTCGCCCATCGCCTTTTACTTGTGCGAAATCCCGGACCCGGCGAAGAAGCCGGTTGGCCACACGCGGCGTTCCGCGGGAGCGGCGGGCGATTTCAACCGACCCGCTTTCGTCCACTTCTACTTTCAAGAGACGGCTGGAGCGTCGAATCACCTGGGCCAGTTCCTCTTCGGTGTAATAGTTGAGCCGTTCCACAATGCCGAATCTCGAGCGAAGCGGCGAAGTGAGAAGTCCGCTGCGGGTCGTCGCGCCGATTAAAGTAAAACGCGGAAGATTGATTTTCACGGAGCGCGCGTTCGGGCCTTTATCAATCATGATATCGATGACGTATTCTTCCATCGCCGGGTAAAGGTACTCCTCGACCACAGGCGAGAGCCGGTGGATTTCATCGACGAATAAAACTTCGCCTTCTTCGAGATTCGTGAGAATCCCGGCCAAGTCGCCGGGCCTGCCCAAAACCGGGCCGGAAGTAGCGCGGACGTTGGCGCTCATTTCACGGCCAATGATATGAGCCAGCGTGGTTTTACCCAGGCCGGGTGGGCCGAAAAGAAGCATATGGTCGAGGGTTTCTTTGCGTTTCCGGGCGGCCTCGATAAAGATTTTTAAATTTTCTTTGAGTTTGGTTTGCCCGATGAATTCGTCAAGGCGGGTGGGCCTGAGCGCAACGTCAAATTCTGAGTCTTCGGTTTTTAATTCCTGGGAAACGAGCCGCTCTTCTTTCATTTATTGAGTTTGACGGCGAATGACCACGTCGGCGTGGTCTATCAAAAGCTCGGCTCCCTTTTCTTTGGAGAGAGTTTCTGCGAAATCATTCAGGGCTTCGCGGTCTTCTTGTTTGATATCGAGAAAACTCACCGCCACGTTGAAGGTAAGACCTTTCCGGAGCCGGGTCACACGGCGGACTTGGGCCAGGGCTTCGATGGCCCGCCCCAGCGGCGGAACATAAATGCTGATATTGATCACGGAGGATTCGGGAATCGCCCGGTCGGTCCAAAAGCGGGCTCCTCCGGCGCTGATGTCCCGGGCATTGGTGACGTGGGCCTCGCCTTTTTTGTCGACGTGATATTTCACCAGGAAATCCGCGCGGAAGCGTTTGAACCGGCGGGAGTTCCGGGCTTTGGATTTTTTTCTAAAAAGGCGGCGGAAGAATCGAATCATCGTCAGATGTATTTTAACGAAGCCCGGATCAAATCTTCAATAGAAAGAGTGCCGGACCCCTTTTCGGCCAGGACCTTTTGGACGGCCTGCTTGGCCTCCGGCCGCCGGTAACCCAAGGAAACCAGGGCCTCCAGCGAATCTTCAACGAGACGCTCCTCGTCTTTCAGGGGGCCGGGCACGCTTACTTTCTCGTGAGATTCCAGGAGAAGAATTTTTTCGCGCAACTCGATGATGAGCCGTTCCGCGGTTTTTCTTCCGATTCCAGAAATCGAAGTGAGCGTGGGAATGGAGCCTTGAATAATCGCTTTCCGGAGTTCGGCAATTCCCATTCCTGATAAAACAGCCAAAGACATTTTGGGTCCGATTCCGGACACGGAAAGAAGAAGGCGGAAAATGTTGCGCTCGTCCTGGGTCTTGAAACCAAAAAGCTGGTGGGCGTCTTCGCGGACGACCAAGTGAGTCCAAATTCGGGCCTCGGCGGCGGATCCCAAGGAATGAAACGTGGAAAGCGGAATGGCTAAATCGTAACCCACGCCGCCCACCTCGAGGACGAGGCGCGTCGCGTCTTTACGAACAATTTTGCCGGATAGAAAGTCGTACATTGCTGGTAGTGGTGTTTAAGTGGCACCAAGCCACGGCTAAGGCGTCGGCGGCGTCGACCGAAGGCGGCTCCGTGAGCCCCAGAAGCAGTTTCATCATTTTTTGAACCTGAACTTTGCTGGCCTGCCCGTTTCCGGAAATGGCCTGTTTGACACGGGCCGGCGGGTATTCCACCACCGGGACATTTTTATGGGCCGCGGCCAGCATGGCCGACGCGCGGGCCTCACCGATTCGAACCAGCGACAGTACATTTTTACCGAAGAAGACGTTTTCGAGGGCCATGACTTCCGGTTGATATTCGTCTAAAAACCGGGAAACCTGTTCAAAAATTTCTTTGAGTTTTTCGGGGAGGGTGAATTCGGCAGTAAGGGAGATCGTTTCAAAGGCCACGGCGTGGGGCCGGCGACCGCCCGATTCAATCACGCCTACGCCCATCCGGATCGTTCCAGGGTCAATGCCTAAGACGCGCATGTCACGCGAGTGTTCAAACTAACTCCTTCATGACTTCGTCGGGGATTTCAAAGTTGGCGAAAACGTTTTGGACATCGTCGTGATCTTCCAGCGCCTCCACGAGCGCCAGCACCGTTCGCGCTTTGTCCGGGGCAAGCGATACTTGGTTCTTGGGAATCATCGTCATTTCAGCGGACTCGGAAACAATCTTCGCCTGCGACAAGGCCGTTTTCACGGTTTCAAAATGAGCGGGGTCGGTCACAATTTCAAATTTATCGTTGGAGGTGGAAAGGTCTTCAGCGCCGGCGCCTAGTACCAGGTCCATTAATTTTTCCTCGTTGGCCGCGGAAATCGGCACCACAATCAATCCTTTCTTTTCGAATATCCAGGCCACCGAGCCAGCGCCGGCCATGCTCCCCCCCTTCTTGGAAAAAATATTCCGGACATCGGCGGCCGTCCGGTTCTTGTTATCCGTAAGACAGCGAACGAAAACGGCCACGCCGTTGGGCCCGTAGCCTTCATAATGCACTTCCTCATAGAGGACACCCTCGAGCTCGCCGGTCCCTTTCTTCACCGCTCTTTCTATATTATCGGATGGCATGTTCGCACCTTTTGCGGTTTCGATGGCCGTCCGAAGGCGCAGGTTCGTGGTCACATCACCGCCTCCGGCCTTGGCCGCGACCATGATTTCCCGGATGAGCTTCGTGAAAAGCTTTCCCCGCTTGGCGTCGACAGCGGCTTTCTTATGTTTGATGCTGGACCACTTACTATGACCGGACACGATGCTCACTCTCCGAATGGACAATCGATTCAGAAACGCAGATCACATCTTTCATGGCAGAAACGTTGTGGACCCGGATCAAATGCGCTCCACCCGCGACGGCCAACGCCACGGCCGCGGCCGTTCCCCAATCCCGTTCGCCCGGTTCTTTGGCCACCTGATTTCCGATAAAAGATTTCCGGGAAGGCCCGACTAAAATGGGACGCTGCCAAGAAAGAAAATGATTTAAATTTTTGAGGATTTCAAAATTTTGTAAGGCGGTTTTTGAGAAACCGAGGCCCGGATCCAAAACAATTTGATCGGCCGAAACTCCGGTCTGAAGCACTTCTTCGAAGGATTGGTTCAGTTCTCTGAAAACATCTTCGGTGACGTCCTCATAACCCGTCAGGGATTGCATGGTCTGGGGCGTGCCGCGGCAGTGCATTAAAACCAGGCCCGCCGAAAATTCGCGCACCACCTCCGCCATTTCGGAGGAGGCGTTCAAACCGTCCACGTCATTAATGATGTCCGCCCCGGCCTCGAGCGCCTTGCGGGCTACATTCGGCTTCGTGGTATCCACGGAAATGGGAATCTGGGAATGAGTGCGGATTTCGGAAATCACGGAAACAATCCGGCCCAGTTCTTCTTCTTCGGAGACCGGATGAGCGCCCGGACGAGTGGACTCTCCCCCAACATCAATGAGGTCGGCGCCTTCTTTTTCCATTCCGAGCGAGCGTTCCAGCGCCCGCTCGGGAGAAAAAAAGACTCCTCCGTCGGAAAAAGAATCCGGGGTGACGTTCAGGATTCCGACAAGACGGACACGTTCGAAATTCATCGTCCGGTGGCGGAACTGCCAAATCATTTTAAGTGGAAGGGTTTACCAGAGAGCCGTTCAAGCCCACGAGTTCTTTGACTTCCGTCGCCTCGAGGACTTCTTTTTCTAGGAGCCGTTCAGAGAGTTTTTTTAATTGGATTTGATGCGTTTTCAAAAGATCGGTGGCGCGGTCATGGCATTCGTCCACGATTTTCCGGACTTCCTCGTCAATCGAGATGGCCGTACTTTCAGAATAATCTTTTTCGCGCATCAGGTCCCGGCCCAGGAAAATTTGGCGGTCTTTTTTTCCGAACGTCAAATTGCCAAGCTTGCGGGACATCCCGTATTCGCAAACCATCCGCTGCGCGTAATTGGTGGCCACTTCTAAATCATTTTGCGCACCGGTCGTGATTTCTTTGAAAACCAGTTCCTCGGCAACCCGGCCGCCCATAAGCACCGTGATTTTATCGCGCAGTTCTTTTTCGGTGGTGAGGTAGCGGTCTTCAATGGGAAGATGCAAGGTGTAACCGAGCGCTGCGTGGCCCCGCGGAATAATCGAAACTTTATGGAGTTCGTCCGTCTTTCCGGTAACAAGCAGTGTAAGCAGCGCGTGGCCCGATTCGTGAACCGCAACGATTTCTTTTTCGCGTTTTGAAATCACCCGGCTCCGGCGCTCAGGTCCGGCCATGACGCGTTCGATCGATTCTTCCAATTCCGGTTGAGTGACTTCATTTTTCCCGCGGCGGGCGGCCAGGAGCGCGGCTTCATTAACGAGATTCGCCAGGTCTGCACCGGAGAAACCCGGTGTTTGACGCCCGAGTTTCGCCAGGTCCGCTTCCTTGGCAAGTTTCACATTCCGGGTGTGGATTTTTAAGATTTCTTCCCGGCCTTTAACGTCCGGGCGGTCAATAACGATGGTCCGGTCAAAGCGGCCCGGACGAAGAAGAGCGGGATCGAGGACATCGGGGCGGTTGGTGGCGCCGATTAAAATGACGCCCGCCTGCGTATCAAAGCCGTCCATTTCAACGAGGAGGGCATTCAGTGTTTGCTCGCGCTCATCGTGGCCGCCGCCGATTCCGGCAAAACGCTGACGGCCGACCGCGTCGATTTCGTCTACAAAAATAATGGCGCCCCGGCCGCTCGACTTGGCGGCACGTTTGGCTTGTTCAAAAAGATCGCGCACGCGGGCGGCACCCACGCCGACAAACATTTCCACAAAATCCGAACCGCTAATCGTATAGAAAGGAACGTTCGCCTCTCCCGCGACAGCCTTCGCCATCAGGGTTTTTCCGGAGCCCGGAGGTCCCATTAGAAGGACTCCTTTAGGAATCCGGCCTCCCAACCGCTGGTAACGATGAGGGTCGCGCAGGAAGTCGATGATTTCCTGAAGCTCTTCCTTGGCCTCGTCCACGCCGGCCACGTCTTTAAAGGTGGTCCGGTCCTTGCCTGGCGCCAGGAGCTTGGCGCGTGATTTCCCGAAAGAAAAAATTTTTCCGCCGCCTTGCTGAACGCCGCGATAGACAAAAAACCAGAAGAAGCTGATTAAAAGAAGAACCGGCAGGACGGAATAAATCAGATTCCGCCAGAAATCCTGCGCCATGTTCACCACAAACTCGGGTACGTTGCGGCGGAGAACGGGAATCAATTCGGGATCATTCAAGGGAATGTTGACCTGAAAATAAGCGCCGGAGCTGAGTTTGCCGCGGATCGTCGTCTCCACGAGTTCCGCGGAAACAATTTCGTGGGTCTTAGGATTTCTTTCCACGAGTTCGTAGAACTCGCTGTAGGAAAGGTGTTTGATCTCAAAGGAAGGCAGAATAAAGAGCTGCAAAACGATGAAAAACACGAGCGGAATCACGAGCAGCATAATGAGCCGGCGCCGATTGGGGTCGGGAGGCACTTTTTTTGCAATTGGGGGGGCGGCGTTTATGTCTTTCATTTTTCCTATTCTAACTTTCGCACTGATAAGTACTTATGTCAAACTTGGCCTGAAACGGTTTTCATTGTAACACTTTTCCGCACGAAAAGCTTTTTCGGTGTCAGCTTGAAATCGAGGTTCCGCGGGAGACTCATACGCAATTTTCCGTCCGCCAGCCGGTTCTCGATCCTCTTCCACGAACGGAAATCAATGCCGCTTTGAGGATCGAGGACGCCTACAATCCGGTTGAGCAGCCGGAATTGAAGAGGCGGCGGAAGGGCCAGAAACCGCTCCCGCTCCAGCCAGAGGGTTCCGTGGGCCCGGGATTTTAAATAAGTTTTCCAATTCTCTTCCACCCATTCATCAAAACCCGAACTCTCGGCTGTGGCCGTCTCAGCCAAATGGGCCAGTGCTTCCCGAATCCGGGGATTGAATTTTTTCTCAATCAGCGGCAGGAGAAGCCCACGGATTCGGTTTCTTAAAAATTGAAATGATTGATTGGTTGGGTCTTCGCGGAAGGCGATTTTATTTTTTTTTAGGTAGGCACGGATTTCCGTGCGGCCGGTTTCAATGAAGGGACGGATGTAAGTGATCTTTTTCTTCCGCACCACGGGCCGGATTCCCTGCAGCCCCCGGAGCCCGGTTCCTTGAATGACGCGCATCAAAACAGTCTCGGCCTGGTCGTCCCGGTGATGGGCCAGCGCAATTTTCCGGATGCCTGTTTTCTGGGCCACCTTCTCGAAAAATTCGTAACGGATTTCCCGCGCCCTTTCCTCGGGCGATTGATTTTTTGCAGCGGCGCCCCGTAAAACTTTTCTCCTGCCGCCGTGGAAAGGAATTCGGTACCGGCACGCCATTTTTTTGACAAACTCGAGATCCCGTGCGCTCGTTCGGCGGAGCGCGTGGTCAAAATGAAGCAGGTGGAGGCGAATTTTTAATCGGGGGGCCAACTCTTTGAGAACATGCAGAAGCGCCACGGAATCCGCGCCGCCCGAACAGGCGATGAGAACCCGCTCATTAGAAATGAGCATTTTATATTTCAGAAGAGTTTGGCTGACTTGTGACAGAAGTTCCATCGACTCAAAAGTCAAAAGGGGCCAGGCCCCTTTTACGTTCAAAGCTAAAAGGGGCCTGGCCCCTTTTGGAGTTGAGTTGGCGGCGGAGAGAATCGAACTCCCGACGCAGGGCTTATGAGTCCCTTGCTCTACCAACTGAGCTACGCCGCCTCGAAACCGGTAATTCTACCGTTCTTCGCGCGCGGCCTCAAGCTAGCTCTTATAACGCTCCATATTGAAGCCGAGCCGGTTGCCTAAATGGAGGATCGCCTGCGTCAACTCCGGTTTGGGGTGTTCCCTCAGGGTTTTTTGAGCGAAGACAAAGAAAAGTTCCTGAGCCACGCGGCCGTGGAGCTCAATCTTCAGTTCCTTGGCCAGGTCCAATACTTTTTCGATGTTTTGAATCAAAGGCAAATCGGGTTGTTGGAAAAGCTCCTGAATCCAGCCGTTCATCTTCGCCGAGAGAAATTCCGCCGCGGCCTCGGTCCGGACCGAAAAACCCCGTGAATGGGCCTCTTTTAAAATTTCTTTTCCTTTGCGGGCGATCTCTTCGAAAGAGGCTTGGGTCTCCAATTTTTGGACCAGTTCAAACAGTTTCTCCCCCATCATCCAGTCAATCAAGACCCGAAATTCCTCAGGCAGAGGCCGGCCGGCTTCGTGAAAGAGCTTGGCCCACGATTGATTTTCTTCGTAAAACCGTAAAGCGGCCTGGCGGTAATCTCCCTGCATTTGCTGGGAGAGGACCTGTAAGAGGGCGTCTCTTTCTTCCGGAAAAAGATCCCGGAGAAAAACAGGTTCGACACCGAAGAATTTTTCTAAGCTCGCCACCAAACCTGCCGGGTCGTTTTTGCGAAGACAGGAAAGCATAGGGCCGTTCATCTTGTGGAATTCGCCTGCGTCTTCAAAGGATTTCACAAAACAGCGGATATCCGAGAGCCCGTTTTGAAAGATCGCGAAGACAAACTTCCCGGACTCGGGAATGATTTTTCCGGTGACCTCGGTTGTTCCCATCAAGAGCTTCATTTCTTCATAAGTCTCCCGGTCGATTTCAAGTTCCCGGAAGCGGTGATTATAAAAATTTTCCGGATCCAGATTTAATTCGAAGAGTTTCCGGAAGGCGTAGTGGGCCGCAATGCACTCCCGGGAAATCCGCGACGGTTTCACGAGCCGCTCCCAAACCCCGCGGCCGTCTTTGAATTCGGGCAGATTGCTTTTGGCCTTGGCCAAGCGCGTGAGAAATTCTTCTTCCAAACCTGAAGCGCCGAATTCACGGGCGAGCTCAATCGCCCGGAAAGCGTAGCGAAGGATCTGCACCGTTTCGATGCCGCTCAAGTCATTAAAAAACCAGCCGCAGCTCGTTTCGGAAAGCATCGCGAAGCGTTCCATTTCGAGTAATTTAAGGGCCTTCATCCATTCGGATTCAGACAAGATTCGTTGGGCATTCTTTTCAAAGAAATGGTGCTGCGATTCCGGAGAGCGGTCGAGAATCAAATCAATGTACTGGTCGCGGGCCGCCCAAGGATCGTGGAAAAAATTTCCCGCTTCCTTTTGATAAAGTTCGCCGAGGCGCGTTCCAAGAAAACGAACCGCTTCCCGGAGCGGCGCTCGCCATTTTTGATTCCAGCCTGGAGGCCCGCCAGTGTGACAGCCGCAATCCTCTTTCCATCGTGCCACGCCGTGCACACAACTCCAGCTCGTCCCCTCGCCCACGCGGATCTCGGCTTCATATTGAGGCGGAAATTTTTCCAGGTATTCCCCGTAATTGGTGCGTTTAAACCCGTAACGCTCGGCTTCTTCGTGCAAGAGAAAGGCAATCACCCGCTCGCCGTAGGCCTTGTGATGGCCGAAGGTCTCACCGTCCGAGGCCGTGTGAATCAGTTCCGGGTGATGCCGGTCCGAGCGGTGGGCATGGAGGAGCTGATCCAGGAATTTACGCGCATCAAAAAGAAGATCGCTAAAACTCATGTCCCGTGAAAGGGGGCCGTCAAAAAAGAATAGATCGATCGAACGCTTTGAATCCTGGGAATGAAAGAAACGGTACGGCCGGGTAGGATCAATGGAATCCTCTTTGGCTTCTTCCCAATTTGAGGTGCCGATTCGCCGGAACCGCGCGGCTTGGTGCGGCGCAAGAATCGTGAACCGGATTCCTTCCTCAATCAGAATTTCCAGGGAACGCGGATTGGTCGCCGTCTCCGGAAGCCACATTCCTTCCGGCTCCCGGCCAAAGCGCTTTTTGAATTCTGCCATCCCCCAGCGGATTTGAGTCCGTTGATCCCGCTCCTCGGCCAGGGGAAGAATCATGTGATTATAAACTTGCGCAATCGCATTACCGTGGCCGGAACGCTCGCGAACGCTCAGCCGGTCCGCTTCCAAAATGAGCCGGTAGACAAAGGGCGCTGCCTTTTCAAGCCACAGCATCAGCGTGGGTCCGATATTGAAACTGAGAAGCCGGAAATTATTGACGATCTCCAGCACTTTTCCTTTGGCGTCCACCACTCGGGCCATAGCGTTAGGCTGATAACACTGAATGAGAATCCGATCATTCCAATCGTGAAACGGATGTGCGCTTGACTGAAGTTCGATGGTCTCCGTCCAAGGATTTTCGCGAGGTGGCTGGTAAAAATGCCCGTGAATCGTGAGATAAACCGTCTTGCCGAGTTTGGCCGTCACGGCGCGCCCTCCACTTGAACGAGGACCGCTTCGGGTCGGCAGAAGAGCCGCATTCGTACGCCCGCCTTCGCACCCATTCCGCGTGAGACAACTCCATGAAAACCAAATTCAGCCGTGGAATCGATGATCGGCGAAACGTGACTGAGTAATCTCGCGAGCGGCCCCATTCCCGGAACCCGGATTTGACCCCCGTGGGTGTGGCCGGCAAAAGCAAGATCGATCTTGTGCTCCGCCAAGGTAGGAAAAGTCACCGGTGAATGCGTGAGGGCGATGGAGAGATTCGCGCTTCGGACATCGGAAAAAGCGCGTGGAATATTAGCTCGCCGGCTCACCGGGTCATCGAGCCCCACCAGCGTCATCTCTTTTCCGTTACCGAGCGCAATGCGCAGGCTTTCATTGAAAAGAACTTTTGCGCTGGCTTTTGACAACTGTTCTTTTAAGCGGTTTCGTTGCGATTCGGCACGGAACGTATAAGAATCTGTTTTAGTAAAAAGATGCCGCCAAACCCTGAGGGAGTGGTAATTTCGGTAATCGTGATTTCCTAAAACCACATAAGTCCCGAGCCGGGATTGAATCTTCTTTAAATTCGCCACACAGGGCGCGATTCCCGATTCCGCGTCAATCAGATCTCCCGTCACAAAAACAAAATCCAAATTCAAATCCATTGCGCCGAGCCGGTTAAAAAAGGCATCCAAATGAAAATGATGTTTTGTGGTGTGGAGATCGGAAAGGTGAAGAATCCGTAACGGCCGCGGAAGCGGTTTTTTCACATGGACCGTGACCTTCCGGAACCGGAGCCAATGCGGCTCAATCCACTGGACCCAAACAAAAAGAAGCGCGAGCGCCGGCAGGATGAATTTAAACGCTTCCATTCACCAAGACCTCCGCAAACGAGAAGGCGCTCGTGAAGGCGGGCGAGATCGCGTTTAAGACGTGCGTTGAATCTGCAGTTTTTTCCATGACGTAATCCATCACGAGGGAATTAGTCTTAAGATCGACCAATTGGGGACGAATCCCCACTTTGGGGCTCGCGACCAAATCCTCGGATTTAATTTCAGGAATTAATTTTTTCGCCTCGGCCACAAAATGGGGTTTCCAATAATTGGACCATTCGCGGAAGGCCAGGCGCCGGAATTTTTCACTGGCGAAGAACATGCCGGAAAACGTACCCAAGATGGCGGGTGTTTCGGCGAAATTGAGCCCTTCGAAGATTCCGTAATTTTCCCGTCCCAGCGCCGGAATCGCCGTGGGCCCCGCGTGGACCTGCCCGTCCACGGAGCGCGTAAAATGCACGCCGAGAAACGGCACTTGGGGATCCGGCACCGGGTAGATATTCGAATTCACAAGGTGAGCCCTTTCCGGCCGAAGATCGCAATAGGTCCCTTTAAATGGAACCAAGGCGTAACCGTCCGCCAACCCGAAAAATTTGGCCATCCGGTCCGCGTAGGCCCCCGCGCAATTGAAAAGATGCCCGTAACCGTAACGGTTCCGCAGAGTTTTTACTTCCCGCGCTTTGGGATCGATGGATTTCACGGCTTCGCCGAAACAAATTTCAATCCCGGTTTCTTTTAATTCTCGCACAAGCTCGTTCAGCACGGCCAGGCCGTCAATCACGGACACCTCGGGTAGATAAATGCCTTGCTTATACGGTTTCGCGTGCGGTTCGATCTTCCGAATTTGGTCTTCATCCAGGAGCTCAGCCCGAATTTGATTGGCGCGGGCGTTTTCCATCAGGGCCTGAAGCGGAGCAAGTTCTTCAGCTTTTGTGGCAATGATGATTTTTCCGCCTTTTCGGAGCGGGAGCTTCCGCTCTTCACAAAAGGCGGCCATTCGCCGAGCGCCTTCTTTACAGACCTTCGCTTTGAGGGATTGCGGAGGATAATAAATTCCGGAGTGAAGCACGCCGCTATTGCGTCCGCTGGCGTGACGGCCGGGGCCGTCTTCTTTTTCCAGGATAAGGATTTTGGATTGAGGCAAACGCTTACGCAATTCCCGTGCGACGGCCAATCCTACAATCCCGGCGCCGATAATCAATTGGTCACAAGAGTCCATAAGGTGGGTTAATTATAGCAAAGGCGAAGGTACCGGTTCTTAGAGGGACGGGTTTTATTTACTGAAATGAGCCAATACCTGTCCCGGGGAGAACCGGTACCTTATTGTTGTGGTGAACGCTTAATTTAATTACTTCTTCAACAAGCGGTGGGGATACAGCCTTGTTTCTTTTGCTCGCCGTGTAAAAAGAAAGGAGGCGTTACTGTACAGTAACGCCTCCCAGGAATTGTAATTACTTTTTAATAACGATTGGAGCGTCCGCGGCCGCCTCCTCCGCCTCCATAACCCCCTCCACCACCGCCAAAGCCGCCTCTTCCTCCTCCGCCGCCGCTGCGAGGGGGACGACCACCGCCGCCTCCGCCTTCGCGCTGTTCGCGAGCCTCAGAGACCGTGAGGTTCCGTCCCATGAACTCGTTACCGTTCTCAGCTAATGCCTTTTGGGCATCTTCGGGATTGGCCATTTCCACAAAACCAAATCCCTTGGATTGGCCGGTGTAGCGGTCACGGATAACTTGTACGTCTTTGACTTCTCCGTACTTAGCGAAGACGGCCTTGATGTCCTCTTCTCCCGCACTGTAAACTAAATTTCCTACGTAAAGTTTTTGTCCCATTTTTCAGGTTCCTTTCGTTCCTTTCTTTGAAGCCTCGCATCTATCTTCCACTTGAGAGGGAGAAGAGGCAGGGGTCGATGAACTTTATATTAGCATTTATTTATTTGCCGTCAACGCCGGAGATTAATCGAGTTTCCAGCGCCGGTGGCCCCAGGACCACTGTTCAGGGTACTTCAAGATTTGTTTCTCCAGGAGCTGATTGAGCCGGGAGGTCGTCTCTTTTTCGTCCAACTCCCCCTCCAGCGGCGGATGAATTTGAATTTCAAACCCTCCCCGGTCATCCCGCAGGCAATAGGCCGGCACCAAAGCGCATCCTGTCTGTAAAGCCAGCCGGGCGGGAATCGAGGTGGTCGTTGTCGGATGATCAAAGAAATCTTGCCAAATTCCTTCGGGCCCGGCCCACTGGTCAATCAAGACCGCCACCCCGTAATTTTCTCGGAGTTTTTTCAGAACCGTTTTAATCGAGCCCTGCTTCGGGATGGGGACAAGGCCCATGGAACGCCTGAGGCTGTCGATTTTTTGATTGAGATGAGGATTGCGGACGGTTTTTACAATCACGGCCCAAGGGTGATTCGTGTAATGGCAAATAAACGCGAGATATTCCCAAGAGCCCAGGTGGGAAACGACCAGGACGATTCCCTTTCCCTTCGCAAAAGCCTCTTTCAAATAATGAAGCCCCGTCGCCCGGAAATTTTCATTGACCACCGGATTGATCTTTTCGACCATGAAGAGTTCCACTAGGGAAAGCCCCATGTTTTGGAAGGATTTTTTGACAATCCGCTCTTTTTCTTTGGCGGTGAGAGAATTGCCGTAGGCCTTTTGTAAATTTTCAAAAGCCACGGCCCGGCGTTTGGGGAGCAAATAATAAGCGGCCCATCCTCCGCCCCGCGCCAGCGCTCTCACCCAAGAATAAGGCAGAAGATGAAGAAGCTGCTCGACCACCACTACGCAATAATACTGTAACCGGTAAATCACGCAGGGCAGTCTAGCAGTTCTTTATTTTTTCTTCTATTTTCCTGATAAAATGACGCGAAGCGCCCGCCAAAAATCGTGGCGGGTCCGCCGTGCTGTCTGGCGGAAAGGATCTCGGTAACTATGAAAAATTCGAATAAATTCCGCAATATTGAAAAAATCATTGGGCAAATCCGCAAGGAATACCATTTCGGTAAGCTTCGGCGTAAAGACTTAGCCGCGGATCCTTTGGATCAATTCGCGGCGTGGTTCCTGGAAGCCGTCAAACATTGCGGCCCGAAAGCCAATGTGATGATTTTAGCGACTGCGGGAGGGCAAACAATCAGCGCCCGCGCGGTTCTTCTTAAGGGTTTTGATGAGAAAGGTTTTCTTTTTTACACGCACGGCCAAAGCCGCAAGGCCCGGCAGATTCGTGAAAATCCCCGGGCGGGCGCCTGTTTTTACTGGCCGGAACTAGAAAGGCAGGTCACGGTCACGGGCCCTGTCACCCTGATACCCAAAAATGAAACGGAGATTTATTTTCATTCCCGGCCGCGTGAGGCTCAGATTGCCGCGTGGTGTTCCGAACAAAGCCAGGTCATTGAGAACCGCGAAGAATTGGACCGGCGATTTGAAGCGATGAAAAAGAAATTCGAAGGAAAGGAAATTCCTTTGAGTCCTCACTGGAGAGGTTACCGGTTAGAACCCAAAGAGTTTGAATTCTGGCAGGGACGGGCCAACCGCTTAAACGACCGCTTCCGCTACCACCTTGAAAAAGGGCGCTGGCTCATCGAACGCCTCCAGCCTTAGCTTAACTTTGCGATTCAAATACGAGCATCGCGAGAGCTTGAATGCGGGTATTCCATTGATGATGCGTATAAAAATTAGCTGCCTTTTTCCGGCCTGCCTCGCCCATTCGGACCATGAGTTGAGGGTCCTTCCAAAGTTCTAGAATCCGGCGGCGCATTTGTTCGGCGTTTCCGGCCGGCACGACAAACCCGTCCACTCCTTCGTTAACGTATTCGGCGGCGGCAACATTATCGGCCACCACAACCGGTTTTCGGTGCCACATCGCATTCAATATCGTAGGTTCACCGGAGCCGCGGATGATACCGTCCTTCAAACAGAGCGCCACCATGCGTGAGCCGGCCATGAGGCGTTCAAAGGCCGGTTCCTGGGCGCGTACAAGAATTACGTTTTCCGGAATGTTCAGGCCCTGAATGACCGAGGATTTTGTCGCTGAGACAATCACCGGAATCGGAAGTCCCTGCACTGCTTCAAAGAGGGTTTTGTAATCACGCTCAGAATTTCCGCCGCTGAAAATGTAATCGCCGACGGGTATAGGAATGGACGGTGCCTTGGAATGATTGGCCTTGTACGGTATGAACACGAATTTGATGCGGGGAACGCTGAACACTCGATGATAGTTTTCAATCTGAGTGCGGGACCACAAGGCGATGAGGGACACGTTTCCGAGTGCGCGGCCAATGAGATAGTTTACGAGGCGACTCGAATGCGCCGACCAGAGGACGCGATAAACGACCACCGGCCCGCCGCGGAATCCTTTAAAAGAGTTAAGAAGACAAAAGAGGCTGCCGGAGCGTTTACCCAAACTGATGAGCCCCATTGCGTCACGCCGTCGCATTGCAATGACCAGGCGTACAGCAACGTAGAAATTTAATATCCAGTCGAGAAGCCATCCGCTCCGTGGAATAAAGACACAGATCCGGCGAAGAGCAGAACAAACAGGAAGTGCAATGTATTGGATGGAAACTTCCTCCATTGCCGGTTCAATGGGTTCATTGGACACAATGACCTGCGGGCGTTTCTTTAAATCTTTCAGATCAAGACCGTCGAGACGAAAGGGGTCTTGCTGCGCGTCATCGATATTCATTTTGATGAGGGAAGTTTCTCCGATTCTCGGCATGGAAAGATAAACAGCCATAAAATTTGATCCGTTTCGCTGCACCGGCAATGACCGTCAGGGGCTTATTTGTGCAGGCCCGCCCTCCCATCCAAACAAAAGCATGGCGAGCGCTTGCATGCGGAATACGAATTGCTGGTGAGTATAAAGACTGGCGACTTTGCGGCGGCCGGCCTCGCCCATTCGGGCCATGAGTTGAGGGTCTTTCCAAAGTTCCTGAATCTGGCGGCGCATTTGTTCGGTGTTTCCGGCCGGCACCATAAATCCATCGATCCCGTCTTCAATATAATCGGAGGCAGAAACATTATCCGCGATCACAATCGGCTTCCCGTGCCACATCGCATTCAAAATCGTGGCTTCACCGGAACCGCGAATAATGTCCCCTTTAAGACACAGCGCCACCATGCGGGAACCGGCCATGAGCCGCTCAAAAGCCGGTTCCTTGGCGCCTACGAGAATGACATTCTCCGGAATCTCCAATCCCTGAACGGCCGAAGATTTTGTCGCCGAGACAATCACCGGAATCGGAAGTCCACGAACTGCCTCGAAGAGAGTTTTATAATCCCGTTCCGAATTCCCACCACTGAAGATGTAATTGCCTACGGGGATCGGTTCAGACGGGGTCCTTGAATGATTGGCCTTATACGGCACAAATACGAATTGATTGCGCGGAATCCCAAACACCCGGTGATAATTTTCGATCTGAGCGCGAGACCACACAGAGATGAGGGTTACGCTTCGTAATGCACGGCCAATGAATCGGGTGATGAGACGGCTTGAATACGACCGCAGGAGAATGCGGTAAACGAGTACCGGACCACCTCGGAACACTCTGAAAGAATTGAGCAAACAGAAAATACTGCCGGAGCGTTTACCCAGACTAATGAGCCCCACGGCGTCAGGGCGTTTCATCGCCAGCACGAGACGCACGGCCACGTAAAAGGCCACCATCCAATCGAGAAGCCGCTCCACCAGAGGAATCAGTCTGCAGACTTTGCGAAGAAGAGAGCAAGGCAGAGGCGCAATGTATTGGATTGAAACCCCCTCCGTGACGGGGTCGATGGGCTCGTTCGACACAATGACGCAGGAGCGTTTTTTCAGGTCATTTAGGTCGAGGCGGTCGAGACAAAAGGGGTCCTGTTGGACAGCATAAACATTGACATTGATAGGAGTTAATTGCTGTTTATTCATTTCCGAAGGTTTCCGGGGACTGCTGGAAAGGTGCTCAATTTATTCTATTTGGGATCTTAATTCAAGATGAAAATGCGGGCTCCGCAACCTGAAATAAAAAACCCGGCAAGTTGAATGCTTGCCGGGCTTTAAATGGTCCAGCCTTGCTAGAAATGGTAGCGGGGGTTGGATTTGAACCAACGACCTTTGGGTTATGCGTACTCACTACAGCTTTCGCTGCTCTGTCTCATAAAACCAATAAGACAGATTTGTAGTCTGGACTTTCCCTTCGCCCTCAGACGGATTAAACTTCTGTCCCTGTTAGGGCGCCTGCCATCAAGTCTCTACACCTTCCCGACAAGTTCCTGACGGGCTTGGCTCGGGATTACCTCCGCCAGAGGCTTCCCCGAATTTGACAGGTCTATTACCGCGTGAGTTTCCTCGCGCGCGGCCCATTGCAGAATCAATAGCGGGTCAACTTCATGATTCTGCGGATTGAGCCCAACGAGCTACCGGGCTGCTCCACCCCGCGTCGAAGGGACGTATTCTAAAGGGTGGAACCGAAAAGATCAATCAGAAGAAACGGGCTTGGCGGAAGAGGGTTTGGGCTTATTTTCCGGAACGAGCTTATAAACCATTTCACCAGGGCGGACCAGCCCCAATTCTTCCCGAATCACTTTCTCCAGATAAGCTTGGTCTTTTTGAAGAAGCTCCTTTTCCTCTTTCAGGGTCTGGATTTCCTTGTCCAACTCCGACAATTCTTTAGCCAGGCGGTCTTCTTCCAGGCGAAGTTCTTGGACGCGCGAAAGACCCGGGAGGTAAAAAATAATGAAGAGAATGAAAAGGCCAACGCCGATCCAGAAGAAGACAAACCGCCGCTTCATAAATCTTTGGCAGCGTATCGGGCCTTGGCACCTAATTCTTCTTCGATTCTCAGCAGTTGATTGTACTTGGCAATGCGGTCGGTCCGCGAAGTGGAACCGGTTTTGATTTGGCCTGTTCGAAGGGCCACGGCGAGATCAGCAATCGTGGTGTCTTCGGTTTCACCGGAACGGTGACTCATCACGGCCGTGTAATTGTTTTTTTGCGCGAGCCGGACCGCGCGAATTGTTTCGGTGAGCGTTCCGATCTGATTGACTTTAATGAGAATTGAATTAGCAATTCCTTTTTTGATTCCCTGCTCTAAGCGCTTCGTATTCGTCACAAAAAGATCGTCCCCCACCAATTGAATCCGGTCCCCCAATTTTTGCGTCAGAAGTTTCCAGCCGTCCCAATCGTCTTCCGCCAAACCGTCTTCAATGGAAAAAATGGGGTAGCAGCTGCAGAGTCGTTCATAAAATTCCACCATCTCAACGGCCGTTTTCACGGGTTTTGATTCGGCGCGGAGGACATATTTGCCGGGGTTTTTATTGCCTCCGGTTTTATCTTGGCCGTAGAAACTCGAGCTGGCAGGATCCAAGGCAATTTTTACGTCGGTCCCCGGTTTGTAGCCGGCCTTCTCGATGGCTTGCAGAATGACGTCCAGCGCTTCTTCATTGGATTTTAGATCCGGGGCAAATCCGCCTTCGTCACCCACGGCCGTGGAGAGTTTTTTGGCATGAAGAATTTTTTTCAGGTGATGAAAAATCTCGGCTCCCATTCGAAGCGCCTCTGAAAATCGCGGCGCGCCGAACGGCATGATCATGAATTCCTGAAGGTCCACATTGTTATCCGCGTGAACGCCGCCATTGATGATATTCATCATCGGAACCGGGAGAAGATTCGCCTCTTTGCCACCCAAGGACTGATATAAAGGAAGATGGTTTGCATTCGCGGCGGCTTTCGCTGCAGCCAGAGAGACGCCCAAGAGCGCATTGGCGCCCAGTTTGGATTTATTTTCGGTGCCGTCTAGACGGATGAGTTCTTCATCTAATGCTTCCTGTTTGGAAGCATCGAAACCGGTGAGTTTTTTGGCGATAATTTCATTGACGTTGGCGACCGCTTTCAAAACACCTTTTCCTAAATAGCGTAACGGATCTCCGTCGCGAAGTTCCACGGCTTCGTGTTCACCGGTCGAAGCTCCGCTGGGAACGGCGGCCCGGCCGAAAACACCACTCTCGAGCCACACCTCGGCTTCGAGTGTGGGATTGCCCCGCGAATCAAGAATTTCTCGCGCATGAATGGATTGAATGGGGTTAGACATAGGAGGTGATTACTATCATAAGTGCGCTTTTCCTTCAAGAACAAGCTTCAGCGCCTCCGGATAAAGTTGGTATTCTGTTTCGTGGATTTTTTTCTCAAGCGATTCTAACGTGTCATTGACATCCACTGCGACTTCACGCTGCAGAATAACCGGGCCCGTATCTACGCCTTCATCCACAAAATGAACTGTGACGCCTGTTTTTTTTACTTTCGCTTCCCACGCATCTTTAATCGCATGGCCGCCCGGAAACTTGGGTAGGAGCGCAGGGTGAATGTTGACGATTCTCCGTCGGTAAGCTCGGACAAAGTCCGGGCTTAAAATTTTCATGAATCCTGCCAGCACAATGAAATCGATTTTTTTCCGTTTCAGATGGCGGCGGATTTCGGCCTCAAACGCAGGCTTCGAATCAAACCGTTTGCGGTCCACGATCACGCACTCGGCATTGTATTTCTCCGCGCGTTTCAACGCGTAAGCTTGCGGATTGTCGCTGACGACAAGCGCCGCCTCGGCGCGGAGTTTTCCGTCGCGAATCCGTTGGAGAAGATTCTCCATATTCGTCCCGTTGCCTGAGACGAAAATTGCAATCCGTTTCATAAAACCTTTTTTCGATCCTTCCCAGCCACGACCAACGTAATTTCCCCTAGAACCTTCTTTCCTTTATAGCGCTCGGCCAACTCCCCTAGCGTCCCCCGCACAATTTCCTCAAACTTTTTGGTCAGTTCGCGGCAGACGGCTGCTTCGCGGTCTCCTAAAATTTCCTGCATCTCCGCAAGGACCGTTCCGATGCGGTAGGGAGATTCAAAAAAAATAACCGTGTGGCCCAGTTTTCCTGCTTCTTCAATTTCTTTTTTCCGACGCACGGATTTAGGCGGCAAAAATCCCCAAAAAGTGAAACGTTCCGTGGAAAGCCCGCTGGCAATAAGCGCTGCCACCGGTGCGCTGGGACCGGGCACAGCTTCCACCCGAATTCCTTCCCGGAGGGCTTCGCGGACCAAGGGAAATCCGGGATCGGAGACAAGCGGGGTGCCGCCGTCTGAGACCAAGGCAACGTGTTTATCTTCCTTTAATAAGGCGATCATTTCCCGGACCCGTCCCGGACCGGAATGCTCGTGAAAAGAAATGAGTTTCTGCGGGGTGATTTCAAAATGTTTCAAAAGCTGGCCGGTGCGGCGGGTATCCTCACAGGCAATCAGATCCGCGGATTTCAAAACCTCAATCGCCCGGAGCGTGATGTCCTTCAGATTTCCGATGGGGGTCGCGACGAGGTAAAGCACTTACGTCATCCTGAGGCCCCGCAGGGGCCGAAGGATCTCGAGATCCTTCGCTTCGCTCAGGATGACGGGAAGCATCGGATTGCTTCGCAATGACGTGGGTTTCACCGGTTCCGGTCGAGAACGTAATCCAAAAGCCGTTCCAAACTTGAGCGAACGCTGGATTCGGGGAAAATCGAAAGCTCAAGCCGCGCTTTTTCGGTAAATTCCCGTGCACGGGCCATGGCATAGTCCAGCGTCTCAAACTCCTGGAGCTTATTTTTCAGCGTTTCGAAACGGGAGCCGACAATCTCGGATTTGAAAATCTTGAATACTTCGCCTTTGGTCCGCTCATCCACCAGCTCGATTAAGCGGATTAAAGGAAGCGTCAAGACCCCCCCCTCAAAATCAATCCCGAGCGTCTTGCCGAATTCATGTTCCGCACCCGTAAAATCAAGACAGTCGTCCATGATCTGGAAAGCCATTCCAAAACCTTCACCAAAGCGTTTAAGGGCTCCGGTTTTCTCGGGTGAGAGTCCGGCTAAAATGCCTCCTGCCTCGATCGAACAGGCGATGAGCGAGGCGGTTTTTTTGCGGATGATTTCAAAATACTCCTGCTCCGTCAGATTAAAATTATTTTTTTCCCGCCACTCGTGAATTTCGCCGTCGCAAACCGTGCCGGCTGTTTGGAGAAAAAGCCCGGTCACGCGCGGATTCTCCACCGAGAAAATGGCGCCGATGGCCTTGTCGTGAAGATAGTCCCCCACCAAAACCGCGACTTGCGGACTCCACTTGGCATTGAGCGTGGAAATATTCCGCCGCAGATGGGCGGAATCGATGATGTCGTCATGAATGAGCGTGGCGGAGTGGAAAATTTCAAAGGCCGCGCCCAGCCGGAGAAGTTTTTCTTCAAAAGACGACGGAAGGGATTTGGAATTTTCGAGCGAGGCGCCGAAAAGAGTGAGGGCCGGCCTTAGAAATTTCCCTGGGGAAGAAAAGAAATGTCCGATGGCTTCGCTGGCGAGCTCATTGGGGGTCGAGAGAACGCCAAGAATGGTTTCCGGGACTTGGGCAATTCGTAACTCAACCGGCGAGTAGATTTCCTCAAGCGTCGCGACCTGTTTCATGGCCGGGTTATGATATCAAAAAATTCTCGCCAGAACACGCTCGAAAATCCGCACGGTTCGGCGCAAATCCCGGGCGCTGTGAGCCGTGGAAAGGAAGTTGGCTTCAAACTGGGAAGGGGCTAAATAAATCCCGCTAGAAAGGACGGCCCGGAAGAATCGGGCAAAACGGCGGGTGTCTGATTTCTTCGCAGATTGAAAATCGACAACCGGATGAGGTGTGAAGAAAAGCGTAAACATTGAACCGATTGAATTCAGCTGCAGGGGCCAATGATAGCGTTCAATCCGGTTTCTTATTTCTTCATAAAAATTCTCTGACTTTCTTTCAAGCGAAGCATAAATTTCTTCTCCCTTCCCTTTGGCCAGCGCATTCAGCATCCAAAGGCTCGCAGCCGTAGCCAGAGGATTTCCCGAAAGCGTACCCGCTTGATAAACTCCTCCGGCCGGGGCAAGCTCATCCATGTATTTTGATTTTCCGCCGAAGGCCGCGAGCGGCAATCCCCCGCCCAACACTTTTCCAAGGCACGTGAGGTCTGCATCGATTCCAAATTTTTCTTGGGCACCGCCAAAGGCCAGCCGGAAACCCGTGATGACTTCATCAAAAATCAAAACGGTACCATAATTTTCAGTCAGCATCCGGACCGTTTCCAAATAACCCGGCACGGGCAGGACCACTCCCATATTGGCGGGAATGGGCTCTAAAATAAATGCGGCTAAATTTTTTCCTTCCTTTTTGAAAACCCGGGCGAGGGCTTCCGAGTCATTGAAAGGAATCGTTATTGTGAGTTTGGCCAGTTCCTCCGGAACACCCAATGAATCCGGGCGTCCGAATGTCGCGGCACCGGAGCCGGCTTTTACCAGAAGCGAATCCACATGACCGTGATAGCCGCCTTCGATTTTCAGGATTTTTTCCCGGCCCGTCACACCGCGTGCCAGACGAATCGCGCTCATCACCGCTTCCGTGCCAGAGGAAACAAGCCGGACTTTTTCAATCGATGGAAAGGCTTTTTTGATTTTTCGAGCGACTTCGATCTCCCGTTCGGTCGAAGCCCCGAAGCTCGTTCCGAATCGAGCCGCTGTTTGGATAGATTTCACCAGGCCCGCCGGCGCGTGACCCAGAATCAAAGGCCCCCACGAAAGGCAGAAATCCAAATACCGCCTGCCCTCCGCATCGTACAAGTAAGCTCCCCGGCCCTTTTCGATAAAAACCGGGTTTCCACCGACCGCTCGGAACGCCCGCACCGGTGAATTCACACCGGAAGGAATATGTAATTTGGCTTCTTGGAATAGGAAGCGAGATTTCATGGAAGGAAAATACTATTCTTTGTCTTCGTATTTTTGCTTCAACTGAGCCACGACCGCAGGGTCAGCTAACGTGGTGGTATCGCCCAGGGCTTTTCCTTCGGCGATGTCGCGCAGGAGACGGCGCATGATTTTTCCGGAACGCGTCTTGGGCAGGTCGGCTGAAAAAATGATGTCGTCCGGGCGGGCAATGGAACCAATTTTCTTGGCAACGTGTTCTTTCAATTGAGATTGAAGTTCAGGGGTAGGTGAGTTTCCTTCTTTGAGGGTTACAAACGCGGCAAGCGCCTGACCTTTGATATCGTGCGTCTTTCCCACCACCGCAGCTTCGGCCACAGCAGAATGGTCCACTAAGGCACTTTCAACTTCCATCGTTCCAATCCGGTGGCCGGCTACATTTAAGACATCATCCACGCGGCCCAAAAACCAAAAATAGCCTTCTTCATCCCGCTTTGCGCCGTCGCCGGTGAAATAAAAGCAGCTGTTCCCTCCGGGCCTATCGGCCCGTAGGGCCGGAGGCCATTTAGACCAATACGTTTTTTCATAACGCTCGGGGTCGTTGAAAATTCCTCGCAGCATCGCGGGCCAGGGCTTCGTTAAAGCGCCGTAGCCTCCTCCCACCGTAATCACTTCTCCTTCTTCATTTAACACTTCCGCAAAAACACCCGGAAAAGGTTTTGTGGCGGAACCGGGTTTCAAAGTCGTCACTCCGGGAAGCGGCGTAATCATAATCATTCCGGTTTCCGTCTGCCACCAAGTGTCCACAATCGGACAACGGCCTTGGCCAATATTTTGCTGGTACCAAATCCAGGCCTCGGGATTAATCGGTTCACCCACCGTTCCGAGGAGCCTCAACGAAGATAAGTTCGCATGCTTCGGCCACTCGGTTCCCCATTTCATAAAGGCGCGAATCGCGGTAGGCGCCGTGTAAAAAATCGTGACTTTGTTTTTCTCGATGATTTTCCACATCCGGTCTTTATCCGGCCAATCCGGCGCGCCTTCATACATCACCACCGTGGCCCCGTTGGCCAAAGGACCGTAGACCACGTAGCTGTGTCCCGTCACCCAGCCGATATCCGCCGTGCACCAATAGATATCCTCTTCCTTTAAATCAAAGACCCATTTGGTGGTTGCGTAAACGCCGGTGAGGTAGCCGCCGGTGGTGTGGATGATTCCTTTCGGCTTACCCGTAGTGCCCGAGGTGTAGAGAATGAAAAGCATATCTTCTGAATCCATGGACTCCGGCTCGCAGACCGGGTTTGCCTTTTCAACGAGCTCATGCCACCAGAAATCGCGGCCCGTTTTCCATTCGATGGGAAAATCGCCGCGCTTTACGACCACCACTTTTTCAATGGAAGGCGTTCCTTTCAAGGCTTCATCGCTGGCCGCTTTCAGCGCCAGTTGTTTCCCGCGCCGCCAACCGAAGTTAGCGGTAACCAAAAGTTTGGCTTCGGCGTCATTAATCCGGTCGCGGAGCGCCTCGGCGCTGAATCCTCCGAAGACGACAGAATGCACCGCTCCAATCCGCGCACACGCGAGAAGGGCAATGGCCAGTTCAGGGATGAGAGGAAGGTAGAGTGCCACGCGGTCGCCTTTTTTGACGCCGAGGGATTTTAAAACATTCGCAAAGCGGTTTACCTCGCGGGAGAGTTCTTCGTAGGTCAGGGTGCGGGTATCGCCCGGCTCGCCTTCCCATAAAATGGCGGGTTTGGTTTTTCGCGGACCGTTCAAATGACGGTCAATACAATTAAAACTGACGTTCAGTTTCCCGCCCAAAAACCATTTTGCGTAAGGAGGGTTCCATTCGAGGACTTTGTTCCACGGTTTAAACCACGTCAGTTCTTTCGCCCAATCGGCCCAATATTTTTCCGGATCCTTTTGGGCGCGCTCATAAACGGATTCGTCACGGACCCAGGCCTTTTGGCGGAAAGATTCCGGCGGGGGGAATTGGCGGTTTTCTTCCAGGAGAACGTCGATATTATTTTTCATCGTATTTCCAGGAGGAGTAAAGGTAATAATTTTTAATTTCGGAGGAGAAGTCTTTCAATTGGAAAATAAACGACCCGATGGCGCCTTGCGGCAGGAGGCCCGGATCCGGCTCCACGCTGGTATTGAGAATCGGCCTTTCGCGCTCGTCGAAAATCACCAGATTCACCGACACCTCCCGAATGGGATGGCCGAGGTTGTTGATGACAATGCCGCGGAGCTCGGCCCCTTGTTGGGGGTCAAAGTGGGAACTCCCGCCTTTGACGATGACGCGGCGGGGAAGTTTTTGGAAAGATTCGATTTCTGGAAACTGCTCGATGCCCAATGGGTTTGTAATTATTTTTGAGAGGCGCTGCGAATCACGTCGCGGAGACGTTTCCGGTCGTAAGAATCCGGCATCAATTCCTTTTTCATGAGAAGAACTTGAATAAACGTCTGAACCACTTCGGGATCGAACTGAGTCCCGGCGCAGGCGATGAGTTCATTGACAGCGGCTTCGATGGACATTGTCTGCTTATACCGTCCACCTGCAAGCCGCATTGTATCATAGGAGTCAACCAAGGCCACGATGCGCGCGCCGAGGGGAATTTCATTTCCCGCGAGCCGGCAGGGGTAGCCTTCTCCGTTAAACCATTCGTGGTGATGAAGGATGAGTGTGGCCTCCTCGCGCAGGAATTTAATGGGTTTAACGATGCGGTAACCGAAATAAGGGTGCTGCTTCATCGCCTCATATTCCACCAGGGTCAACCGGCTCGGCTTTAACAAAATGTCATCCGAGATGCAGATTTTTCCGATGTCGTGCAACAACCCGGCATGGCCCACAATTTCCGCTTCATCAAGCGAGAGGCCGCAGGCCTCGGCGATTTGCATAGCGAGCCGGGCCACACTTCCGGCATGTCCGGCCGTGAAATGGTCCTTGGACTCCAGCGCTTGAATGAGGGCCTTCGAAGATTCCATATAACCTCGCCGGGCCCGGTCGGCAATTTCGGCGAGCCGGCGTTGGAATTCCAAGATTTTTTCTTCGCTGATTTTCAGATGCGGAAGGCTCTCTTTCAAAGTGGGACCGATATTCCGGTAAAGACAAACTTGATTCCTTCCCCCGGCCTTGGCGCGGAAAACCGCCTGGTCGGCGAAATGAAGCAGGTCGCTCCGGTCTTTGACAATGTCATCGGGAAAAGAAGCGATACCGATGCTCGCCGTCAGGTTCACTTGGTGGGAATCTGAAAGAAAGGTATGCTTGGCAAAGGTTTCACGCAGCCGGTCTCCCAGTTCCACCGCACCCTGATAGTCCACATGGGGCAGGAGGATGACAAATTCCTCTCCGCCGAACCGGGAAATGAGGTCGCTTAAACGCGAGCCAGTGAGAAGAATTTCAGCGGCTTCTTTTAAAATTTCATCTCCCATCGCGTGGCCGATGGCTTCGTTAACGGGCCTGAAGAAATCAAGGTCCAGCATTAAGCAGGAAAGCGGATGGCCGTAACGCACGGCCCGGGTGAACTCCTCTACCAATTTCTCTTGAAGAAACCGGTGGTTAAAAAGACCGGTCAATTCGTCCCGCATCGAGAGTTCTCTTATCTTAGAATTCATTTCCATGAATTTCCGGTTTTGCCCGGCAATCTCCGTTTCTAAATCTTCAGGGAGAGTTTTCAATTCATAATTACGGTAGATGGCCCGCAACCGATTGGAAAATTTATGAATCTCGTTTTGGCTCTTCACCAGATAATCCGTGGCTCCGGATTTAATCGCGGCGTGGGCCTGGGCCTCCGCACCCGGAGGAATGGTGACAATGACGGGTGTCGAAATCTTCCGCCGGTTCATTTCCTCCAGAACTTCACGAACGATGACACCGTCGCCTAAAGATTGGTTGGCCAAAATCACGTGATAGTGGTTACACGCAATTTTATTGAGGGCTTCGTGGGAAGTTTTACTGAGATCGAAATGAGTGGGGTGGTCGGAATGTTGTGTTAGATGCTCTTTGATTAAAGCGGTACACGATTCGTCGGAGTCAATGACAAGGACTGTGAACGGTGTCTTGTTGGCCATATGTAAGTTGTTTAAAACCAACAAATTAAATGTACATTAAAAGTCTTAAGTTTGCAAGGGTTCCTCTCTGCCTCCAATAGAAAGAATTTCGCCCGCTTTAAGCCACTGGGCTACGTCTTTGGCGTGGTAGCTAATCAGGATTTGGGCGCCGGAGCGCCGAATGGCGGTCAAAACCTCGAAAACCGCCTTCTTTTCATCGAGCCATCCTGCTTGAGCGGCGGCTTTAATCATTGCATATTCACCACTTACGTTATAAGCCGCTAGGGGAAAGCGAAACCGTTCTTTCGCCTCTCGGATAACATCCAAATAAGCCAAGGCCGGCTTAATCATGACGATATCCGCCCCTTCTTCGATATCCATTTGGATTTCCCGGAGGGCCTCCTCCCGGTTGGCGGGGTCCATTTGATAGCTTTTGCGGTCACCGAAGGCGGGGGCTGAGCGAGTCGCCTCACGAAACGGGCCGTAAAAGGCCGAGTTATATTTGGCTGCGTAACTCATAATGGGAACCGAGCTGAAATCATTAAGGTCCAGAATTTTCCGGAGGGCGCCGACCCGGCCGTCCATCATGTCGCTCGGGGCCAGAACATCCGCTCCCGCTTCGGCGTGGGACAGGGCAACCTGCTCGAGGATTTTTAAGGACGAGTCATTATCAATCTCGCCCCGGTGATTCAAAACCCCGCAGTGTCCGTGGCTTGTGTAAGCACACAAGCAAATATCCGTCATGATTAAAAGTTCGGGGAAGCGTTTCTTCAGAAGCCGGACAGTCTCTTGAATGATACCTTTGGAATCGAAGGCGCCCGAACCTCTCTCGTCCTTTTTTTCAGATAAACCAAAAAGAAGAATCGAGCCAATCCCAACTTCCTGCAACTCTTCGATTTCTCCGGGAAGAGTATCCAGGGACCACCGGAATTGTCCGGGCATGGCCTCGATGGGCTCTTTGGAGTTCGCGCCCTCTTGGACAAAGTAGGGCATCACCAGTGAATCCAGCGACAGCTCTGTTTCCCGGATGAGCCTACGGAGAGTTTCTTTGGACCGGAGGCGGCGCGGACGGTAGAAAGGATATTTCATGGTTTTACCCCAAAAGGGGCCAGGCCCCTTTTGGTTTTGTCTCCATTCATTAATACGTTCATCATTCCTTCAATCGTGTGCCTGCGCGCCTGGCGGTGAGGCCGGTAGCCGTAACAAAGAAGGGTCCGGCTCGTCACCGGGCCGATTGAAATAAAGCGGGCTCGAATCCTTTTACGTAGAGCCGGCGGCAGGGCTTCAAAGAAGTAGTTCACCGTCGAGGAACTGGTGAAAGTAATGTAGTCGATTTTCTCTCTTCGGAGGCGGTTAAGCAACTCCAATTTATCGCCCGAGGAGGGTTGGGTGCGGTACGCCGCAAGCTCCGTGACCCGTCCCCCTTCCTTTTCCAAGGCTAGTTTTAAGTCCGGAGGCGCAATGTCGGCCCGGGCCAGAAGGAAGGTTTTTCCGCGAATGGCGTTCTTTTTCTTCAGCGCTTTGAAGAGAGCAATGCTTGTAAATTCTTTGGGGACAAGGTCCGCGTGAAGACCCTGTTGGGCTAAGGCTTTGGCGGTCGCTTCGCCAATGGCGGCAATACGAGACTTCGAAAATATCCGCGCGTCTTTGCCAAGTGCTTTCATTTGGTTAAAAAAAGATTGCACGCCGTTTGTACTCGTAAAGACGACCCAATCGTAACGGCCAAGGCGCCCAATCTCTTTGTCAATTCGTCCGGGATTGGGGGTGGGTCTGATTTCAATGGTGGGGAATTCAAAAACCTGGGCGCCCTCTTCCTCGAGTCTTTTTACGAGTTCGCTCGCCTGCTGCCGCGCACGGGTGACGAGAATTGTTTTCCCGAGAAGCGGCTTTTTCTCTCCGCCAATCTTTTTGGCGGAAAACCACGCGAGTTTCTTCCTTAATCGAACCACGTCGCCAATCACCGTGAGGGCCGGTGAATCAATTTTTTCTTTCTTGGTTTTTTGGACAATATTCAGGAGCGTTCCTTCAATCACCCGCTGGTGAGGATGGGTCCCCCATTCAATCACCGCCACGGGAGTCTCGTGAGATTTTCCGGAGGTTAGAAGAGAGCGGACAATCTGCGGTAGATTTTTCACTCCCATAAAAAAAACCAGCGTCCCCACTTTGGGTACCCCTTCCACATGCGGCAAAGCCGCAGTGCTGCTCCGCTGCAAAAGTGCGGGATTCGCTCCGGCGTCAGCGCGGTTTGATTTGAACCCGGTACTTTTGGAAGGGGTACCGGTAATAAACGTCACCTGTGACGCCCAGCGCCGGTCCGTCAAAGGGATCCCGGCGTAAGCCGGCGCCCCGATTCCGGCGCTGACTCCCGGTACCACTTCAAAAGGAATCCGGTGGCGGACCAAAAATTCGGCCTCTTCCCCGCCGCGGCCAAAAATAAAGGGGTCCCCCCCTTTTAATCGGACAACGAGCTTTCCCTTCTTAGCCCATCGGACCAGCATCCGGTTGATTTTGGATTGTTCCTTGTATTGAGTACCACCTTTTTTCCCGACAAAGATTTTCACGGCTTGCGGGGCAAGTTTCAAGAGTTCCGCATTGGCGAGCCAATCATAAATCACCATGTCCGCGCGTCCGAGCCATTCGGCGCCCCGGAGCGTCAAAAGCCCCGGGTCTCCGGGGCCCGCGCCGACCAGAATGACTTTCCCCTTTTTTTTCATGATTTTGAATTCCGCCGCATTTCTCGAATAATTTCCGTCCCGCCTTTTTCCAAGATTTCTTCCGCGAGCCTCAGTCCGGCTAATTCCGCATTTTCCGACGAGGCTTCAATCCGAGCTTCAATGCGATGGGTAGCGTCCAAAGAAAATAGAACGCCGGCCGCTGTGACCCGCCGGTCTTCGGCATCCAGATAAGTCATGACGCCGCAAGGAAGCTGGCAACCGCCTTCTAATTTTCTCAGGAAAGCACGTTCGCACGCCACACGAAAGGCGCTCTCGTTGTGATTGAGCGGGTGAAGAAGCTCTCTCGTCTCTTTATCGCCGGCTCGGACTTGGGCGACAATCGCGCCTTGGCAAGGGGCCGGATAAAATTTTTCTTCTGCGAAAACTTCCGTCACGTGGTGAGTGAGACCGAGTCGCTTCACGCCCGCGTGCGCCACCACCAGTGCATCCACGGCGCCTTCTTCCAATTTACGAATACGCGTATCCACATTGCCGTGAATTTCATCGATGAGAAGTTCGGAATTCATCCACAAAAGTTGCGCCCGGCGCCGGACTGCGCTCGTCCCGATTCGGGCACCCATCGGAAGCTCGCTCAGTTTCTTCCCTTCGCGCGAAATCAGACAATCCCGGGCATCTTCCCGCTCTAAAACCGCGCCAATGATTAAGCCCGCCGGCAACTCCGCTGCGAGGTCTTTGGCGCTATGAATTCCCATGTCGATTTCCTGATGCTCAAGGGCCTCTTCAATTTCTTTGGTGAAGACGCGCTTGGTGGCAAAAGGGTCGAGCGTGGAGCGGCGAATCATGTCGCCGGAGGTTTTTATTTTCACCAGGGTGAATTTGAAAAGCGGAAAACTTTGGGCGAGCTTGGCCTTCACCAGCTCCGCCTGGTATAAAGCGAGCTTACTGCCCCGCGTCCCGATGAGAAATTCGGATTTCATCCTGACTCTCTGGGGAGGGCGGGCTCAGACGGAAAAGAGAATGAATCGCCTCCAGGGTGCGCCGGAGCGTTCCGAGGCGTGAAGATTCTTTTAAGGTCTCCAGCGGGCCATGTAAAAATTTTGACTGGAGGCGGCGGGCAAATCCCAACAGCCGTTCACGGTCTTCGTCCGAACGGGGGCCAAGCCTTTCGATTTCTTCAGCCACCAACTCGTCAAAATAGGCCGTCAAAAGTTGAATCGTGGGCCCGGCTTCAAGGCCTTCGACCCAGGCCCCAAAGGCGTCCACCGCTTCCTGGACATAGGCCTCGGCCTGCCGGATTTCTTTGCGCCGGAGCCGGAGATTCGACTGCGCGACCTCTTGCAAATCGTCAATGTTATAAAGATGGACGTCGTCCAGCGCGTTGATTCCGGCTTCGATATTCCGGGGCACGGCGATATCAATGAGGAAAAGCGGGCGGCGGCGTCTTTTTTGCATCATCCGGCGTACGCCCTCTAGCTTCACAATCGGATGAGGGGCAGAAGTGGAGGCGATTAAAATATCCACCTCGGCCAGAAAATTTTCCCAGTCTTCATTCGAAACCCACCGCGCACCGAAGGATTCGGCCAGTGAACGTCCGCGCTCCTCGCTCCGGCTCATGACGTAGAGCGCTTCGGCCCCGGCCTCCCGGAGATTTTGGAGCGCGAGCTCGCTCATTTCTCCGGTCCCGAGAACCATGATTTTCTCGCCGGCGAGGCGACCGAAGATTTTTTCCGCCAGCTCCACCGCCACCGACGGAATGCTGACCGCGCCTTCATTGATTTTTGTTTTGGTGCGGACCAATTTTCCGATTTGAATAGCCCGCTGGGTCCACCGGTAAAGAAAAGAGTCGACCGTATTGGCTTCTTGAGCGGCGCGAAAAGCCTCGCGGACCTGGCCTAGAATTTCATTTTCCCCCACCACCATTGAATCGAGTCCCGTGGTCACGCGGAAAAGATGTTCAACGGCCGCCCGGCCTTCCAGCCGGTAAGTTAAATGTTCGAATTGAGCACGTTCGATTCCGTGAAACGCGGAAAGGAAGTCGGCAATGGTTTCCGATTGCAGGGGTGCGGTTTCTGCGGCGAAATAAAGTTCCACCCGGTTGCACGTGGAAAGTATCAAAGTTTCCACCGAGGGCCACTCGCGGCGAATCCATTCGTAGGCTTCACCCAGCCGCTTCTGGCGAAAATGAAGCGTCTCGCGCACTTCCACCGGGCAATTCTTATGATTTAAACCGTAGACCAAAAATTGAATCAACTTTAGCCTCCCGTCAAAGGATGAACGCCCCGGCCGAGAAGGCTCATCCCGAAAAAGTTGAAGAAGACCAAACCAAAAGCCACAAGGCTCAGCACAACCCAGCGTTTACCGCGCGAAGACCGGACGAAATGAAAATAGATGAGGACTAAATAAAATGCTGCAATCCCCATGGTGGTCAACGTCTTCGGCTCGCCCAGCCAATACGTCCCGAAGGCGGATTTGGCCCAAAGAAATCCCACGGCAATGGCCGTTAGGAGAAGAAAAACTCCCCACACCATGGGCTGATAAATGAGCCCCTCCAAGGCCTCGAGCGAAGGAAGGCGGTGATAAAAAGTGCCGCCGCGTTTTCTTTTGAGTTCGCGGTATTGAGCCAGATAAAGGACAGAAGCCGCAAAGGAAAGCGTGAAGCTCGCGTAAGCGAAAAAGGCAGTCCCCAAATGCAGGATGAAGTAAGGGTTGAGAGGAGTGGGAAGCGGAATTTCTGCTCCGCCAAATCCCGCCAGTCCTCCTCCGATTAAAAGAGTAAGGAGCGGCGCCAAAATGAGTCCGAACGATTCGCTTTGCACCTTGGCCAGAAGAACCAGGTAAACAAAGGCGAGTGACCAGGAAAAGAAAGCCATGACGGAACCGAAGGAAACGGCGGCGCCCATGGGCATTACGAAAAAGAAAAAGGTATGAATCAAAAAACCGATTCGCACCAGAACGAGGGCCCAACGGTTCGTCCCCTCATTCACACCTAAAAAAGCAGTGAAATGAAGTGCGAAGGCCACCAAATAGAGGATTCCGGCAAAGCTCAATAAGGTGAAAGAGAGGGTCATTTTCAGCCTTTCAAGAGGGCCCGGTGAATGACGTAAGCAATGAAAAGTCCGCCCGTTGCAAACGCAAAGGTAAGAGTAAAATTCATTCGAAGCCACCGATTCAGTATAAACGGCACGAAAAAAATCAATGACAAAGGGACGGCGGCCACGATGGAAATCGCGAACTGGTTGACCTTTTCCATATCCCGAGATTCGAAGTAAGTCATCGCCAGACTCAAAACAGAAACGAGGGGCAACGCTACAAGAAAACCGGCCAGCACAGGCTTTCTCGCCGCGAGCCAGGAGCTCGAGGAAATCACCAAACTTGAAATAAGAACCTTTAGGGCAAACATGAATCCCGTCATTGCGAGCTTCGCGGAGCGGAGCGAAGCAATCTCTGAGGTTGCTTCGTCGGTCTTCGGCCTCCTCGCAAAGACATTAATTTTTTTCGCGTCGCCCCTAATTTCGTAAGCAAATCTCCCGTAGAAGCGGGAATCACTTTTTCCAATTCTTCGCGGAGCCGCTTGGCAAATAAAGGACTCGCACCGCCGGTGGAAATGGCCACCTGCAAGGGACCGCGCTCCACCACGGCCGGCACATAAAAATCACAAAGCTCGGGGTCGTCCACCACGTTAATCCAAATTTTTTTCTTCCGGCAGGCGCGGGCCACGCGGGCGTTAAAATTCCGGTCCGAAGTCGCGGCAATCACTAACTCGGCTCCCGTTAAATTGACGCTGCCGTTTCTCGCCTGTCTCAATTCAAGGCGCGGTCCTCGGGCCAATTTTTTCAAGGGCGCGCTGAATTCCTTACTCACGCATTTCACCTTCGCGCCGCGCTTGAGAAGCGCCTGAATTTTCCGAAACGCTACTTCGCCTCCGCCGAAAACGAGACACGTCCTGCCTTTCAAATCAAGAAAAAGGGGGTACCCGAACATAGTAATGAGGTGCCTATTATATGCCTACTCGAAGCTTTCCTTCAACGAAGGAAAGGCACCCGAGCGGACATCTTGGAGATAATCGGAAACGGCCCGACGGGCGGATTTTTCGAACTCCGCGTAGCGACGCACAAACCGGGGATGGACAGCGCCTTCAAAACCCAGCATGTCGTGGAGCACAAGAATCTGGCCGTCGGTCTTGGGGCCTGCCCCGATGCCAATGGTGGGACAGGAAATTTTCTGGGTGATTCTTTCGGCCAGGCCGCGGGGCACACATTCGAGAACCAAAGAAAAAACTCCGGCGTCGTCTAATCGCTGGGCGTCTTCCATAATCTGCTTTGCTTGTTTGGGCTCCCGGCCTTGAACTTTGTAACCGCCGAGCGACGTAACCGTCTGAGGCGTCATCCCCAGATGGCCCATGACGGGAATGTTTGAGCGAACCAGTTTTTCTATGGTTTTAATGATTGCACCGCCGCCTTCCAATTTCACGCCGTCCGCCCCGCCTTCTTGGAGAAACCGCTTGGCGTTGCGAAAAGCCTGTTCCGCGGAATTTTGATAAGAACCGAACGGCATGTCTCCCACAATGAGCGATTTTTTAACAGCACGCGAAACCGCCTTGGTGTGGTGAATCATCTCGCGCATCGTAACGCGCGTGGTGGATTCGTATCCCAGGAGGACCATTCCGAGCGAGTCGCCAACCAAAACAATATCGATTCCGGATTCGTCCAAAATGCGGGCAAACGGAAAATCGTAGGCCGTCAGGGCCGTGATTTTCTCCTTGCCCTTCTTTTCGCGAATCGATTTAACGGTGAGTTTCAACGGTTCTGGCGAGACCTGCCGCTTCTAAGATTTCCGGAATCAAATCGCCCCAGCCGATGGGCATAAGGTGAAATCCCTGCGCCATGGGTTTGAGCGCTTTCATAAGACGCGCGGCGATTTCCACGGCTTTTTTTCGCTTGTCCGGTGCGACGTCAATTTCCTGAATGAGGGCCGTGGGAACCCGGATGCCGGGAATGTGGTCATTCATGAATTGAGCCATCTTGGCGGATTTGAGGAGAATCACTCCGATAATGAAGGGCCGCTTGACGTCACCTACCTTAGAAAGAAATTTTTCGTAAAGCGCCGGTTCATAAACGGCCTGGGTTTGAAAAAATTCACAGCCCAGCTCAATTTTCTTGAGCGTTTTCTGGCGTTCCGTTTCCAGGTCGTCCACCACGGGGTTCGCCGCACCGCCAATGAAAAGGTCTTTCGGTGAGCCCTCGAGGTCTTTGCCCGCGAGGTCTTTACCTCCCTTCAAGCTTTTCGCCGCTTGAAAGAGTCCCATGGTATCAAGGTCGTAGACGGGCTTCGCATCCGGGTGGTCGCCAATTTTCGGCGGATCGCCGCCCAAGAGAAGAACATTGCGGATTCCCAGGACATAGGCTGACAAAAGATCGGACTGGATCGCGAGACGGTTGCGGCTTGCAGCCGTCAATTGGAAAATGGGCTCGATGCCTTCTTCAATGAGGAGCCGGGAAAGCGCAATGGAACCAAGCTTCATGACGCCCCCTTGAAGGTCGGTGACGTTCATGGCGTCCACGCCGGGGCCCATGGCCTTGGCCTCTTGAAGGGCCTTGGTCACATCGACGCCTTTGGGCGGACCCAATTCGGTGGTAATGACAAATTTTTTATTTTGAAGTTTCTCGCGAAGTGACATCAAGCAATCCCTTTCTGCCATTTGTAGGCCGCCATTAAATTTTTCATGAGCATGGTGACGGTCAGAGGCCCGACGCCACCCGGCACCGGCGTAATAAAGCCGGCGCGCTTTTTTGCCTCGTCAAATTCCACATCCCCAACCAAGCCGCCTTTGACTTCCGTCGTGCCCACGTCAATGACGACCGCTCCTTCCTTAATCCAAATTCCGCGGATGAGCCCCGGTTTTCCGGCACAGGCCACGACCACATCCGCGCTCAAAACGGCTTCCTTCAAAACTTCCTCAGAAGTCCCGGTATTGCAAACCAGCGTGGTCATCCGTTTTTCTCCGAGCAGCAACTGAATCGGACGCCCCACCACCGCGCTTTGCCCGATAATCACGGCACGTTTGCCGCGCAGACTCGCGCCGCTCGCTTCAATTAAACTATACGCCGCCAAGGCCGTGGAAGGAATAAGGCGGGGTTTACGAAGGATAAGGAGACCCAAATTAAACGGGTGAATCCCTTCGATGTCTTTTTGATAATTGAAGACGCGGAAAATCGGCAGGGCGTCGAAACCTTCCGGCAAGGGCTGAGCCATAAAAATGCCGTGGGTCTTGGAATCACTCGCTCTTCGAACCTGGTCCATGAGTTGACTGGGAAGCTTGGTGTTCTGCGCCGGAATTTCCTGGAATCCGATGCCTAATTGGGAAGCGAGTTTGCGCTGTTGTTCGACGTACCAGCGCGAGGCTGGATTTTCATTGACTTGAAAGGAGGTGAGCTGCGGCGCCTCCAATTTTTTTTTACGAAAACCTTCAATCTCCGCGCGGATTTCTTCCTGGATTTTCAGGGCCAGCGGCTTTCCCTGCAAGAGTTTAGCTTCGGTCATTTTAGTTTCCGGCATGGAGCGGTTCAAACTGTCTTTTCAATTCTTCAAGCGCCTGCTCGGCGCGCCTTTTTCGCTCTGGGTTTTTCAAATAAACCACATTGATTCGCGCCGTGTCGTAGGCGCCATGGAAAGCGGCCTCCAAGATGGCGAGGCTCACTTTCAAATCATTTTGAATGGAGCCTTTAATATCATTGAGAAGAGACTCGGTAGCCCGACGCGCCATACTCACTAGAAGCGCCAAGTCCGCCTGGAGACGGAATGAATTTTCAAGTGCTTCGTCAATCAATCGATTTTTTTTGTCCGCGTCTTCAATCCCGCGGGCTTTGTCGTAGGCCTTCATGACGGCTTGATAAATTTTAGGATCTAAATCAACGACTTGAAGAGCGTCCTTTTTAGCCTTCCTCAGAAGCCGGATGGCCTTCGTCACTTCCGGTTTTCGTTCCGACGCCACTTTCTTCAAACCAATCTGTGCGGCCATCTCCGCCAGACCCATTCCGAGGCTAGCAACATAAGCACTGGCACTGCCGCCACCGGGTGTGGGCTTAGGGCTGGAAAGCTCAGCCAGATAACGGGTTAGAGAAAGGGAAGCGTATTTCATAGGGAAAGGAAGTATAGAGTCAGCACCTTGTGATTTCAAGATTAAATGTGTTACTGTACCGCGATGCAAGTCAGTGTAATCATCCCCACTTACAATCGGGCGCTGGTCCTGGAGAGGGCTCTGCAATCGGTTTTCCGTCAAAAGAATGTTTCGTTTGAATTAATTGTCGTCGACGACGGCTCAACGGACGGGACAAAGGAACTACTACAAAACCTCCCTCTGAAGTATATTCACCAACCCAACCGCGGTCCGGCGGCGGCCAGGAATCGGGGAATACTAAACTCGAGTTTAGTATTCATTGCCTTTCTCGATTCCGACGACGAATGGATGCCGGAAAAGTTAGCGGCTCAACTCGAATTTTTCGAGAAAAACCCGGATTATCTCATTTGTCAAACCGAAGAAATTTGGATTCGAAACGGCCGGCGTGTTAACCCGATGAAGAAACACAAAAAATACGGCGGCTGGATTTTCGAGAAATGCCTTCCTCTGTGCATCGTGAGCCCCTCGGCGGTCATGATGCGGCGAGAATTCTTCGATAAAGTGGGACTCTTCGACGAATCCCTTCCGGCGTGTGAAGATTATGACCTATGGCTCAGAACAAGCGCGCAAATGCCGGTGGGGCTTGTCGAAAAACCGTACGTGATTAAATACGGCGGCCATGCGGACCAGCTCTCGCATCAAATTCCCGTCATGGACCGATTCCGAATCAAAGCCCTTCAGAAAATTATTGAATCGGGAATGCTCAATCCCTCTCAGAAAGAAGCGGCAGAGCAAGAATTGCTAAGAAAGTGTGAAATTGTGGAAAGAGGCGCGCGAAAGCGTGCCGTCGTTCTATGAACTACCGCCCCCAGAAAATTTACCTCGAGAAGGCTGCGCGCAATTCGCCCGGTACCGGGCGAATCTTGTCCCGGCTCGCCGGGGTGCCCGTGGAGGAAATCGAAAACGCGCGTTCTTTAATTGAAACCCTGCGCCGCAAGCCCGACCCCGTCGGCGAAGGAAAGCGCGCGCTTCTTTTGGCTGTGGACCGCGGCCGGGCCTTCAAACCGTTTCCCACGCCAGAGGGAACTTTGTCCTGCAATTTTTATTCGCTTCATCTGGTTGAAGGCTGCGATTTGGAATGCTCCTACTGCATTCTTCAGGCTTATCTTACTAATCCCCTTCTCACGGTCTACGTGAACGTAGAAGAAATCCTGGAAGGTTTGGAATCTCATCTGAAATCGAATCCGAATCAGTCTTTTCGCATCGGAACCGGGCAATTGGCGGATTCTTTATCGCTCGACCCCCTCACAGCTCATTCGGAATCCCTGGTTCCTTTTTTCGCGCGGCAGGAAAATGCAGTCCTGGAATTCAAAACCAAAAGCATTAATGTAGAGCGTTTAAAGGCGCTCGACCCCCACGGCCGAGTGATTGTCTCATGGTCAATGAACACTCACCGCATCCAACGCGAAGAAGAACACAAGTGTTCCTCGATTGAAGAAAGAATCGAGACGGCCCGTCAATGCATCGAATGGGGATACCGCGTGGGATTTCATTTTGACCCCTTGATTGATTACGAAGGCGCGCTTGAAGAATACGAAGAAGTCATGGAAGAGATTTTCTCTGAAATTCCTCAGGAAAAAGTCGCTTGGGTGAGTTTCGGGACGCTGCGTTTCATGCCGGAACTCAAAGCCATTATGGAAAAGAGATTTCCGAAATCCACGCTTCCCTACGGCGAATGGGTACGCGGAACGGACTCTAAATTGCGCTACTTGAAGGAAAGAAGGATTGAAATGTACTCGCGTCTTCTCGGAAAACTTCAAGTGCTCGCGCCGGGCGTACGGACTTATCTCTGCATGGAAACCGAAGAAGTCTGGAACCGCTCCTCAATCGTAAACCAGTTTTCCGCCTAAAAAAGCCGTCCAGAAAACTATAGCCGTTCCGATAAGGGCTCCGGCAATGAGGGCCCGCTGGTAAAATTTTCCTCCCTCTTTTGCCCACCTCCAGTAACCCGCCCGGAGAGTATAGAAACCAAAAACCACGAGGGCTGAGAGTGCGTGGGGGCGGACGGGCTTGGGAACAGGAAATCGGCCGCCCGTGTCAACATAACCCGCGACCATCGCCGCCAGCATCAGGAAGTAGCCCATCCGAAAGGAAAAAAGCGCAAACCGCCGGTAGGCCGGATCCTGCCTTCTCAACCAAAACAAAAGCAACACCAGCTCAAGAAAATAGAAAGCAATCGGAAAGTGAACGAGCGGCGGATGAAGCGGCATCAGTGGCTATGGCCCGCGTGGCCCGCCTCCCCGCCTTCAGCGAGCTGCGCAATAAACTTTTCGGGATCTTTCTTAAAATCTTTTTCGCAGTGCGGGCAGCAGAGCGAATAGCGCTTGCCGCCGTGTTCCACAAAATGTTTCCCGGAAACTTTATCCCCGCTCACGGGACAAACCGTGTTGCCGGCATCCACGATTCCTGTTTCAGCCCAAGCCGGGCGAGCGGCCGGCACGACAAAAACTCCCGTTCCAATCGCCAACATCAGAATCAATCGCAGTCTTGATTTCATCGTAACTTCCCTCCTTCGATTTTTTTCACTTCAAAATTCCACTTCCAGATCGCATAGACGACCGGGTAAACCAATAATTCCAAAATAAAAGAGGTGAAAAGCCCACCCACCATCGGAGCGGCGATCCGTTTCATCATATCGGCACCCGTGCCCGCAGACCACATGATGGGAAGAAGGCCCATGAAGGCGGCCATCACGGTCATCATCTTGGGCCGCACGCGCTTCACCGCGCCGTGGACAATGGCCTCCTCAAGGTCCTCCTCATTTCGCATTTTTCCTTTTTGCACCGCATCGTGATAGGAAAGGTCGAGAAAAAGGAGCATGAAGACGCCCGTCTCTGCGTCCAATCCCATAAGGGCAATCATCCCCACCCAGACGGCGATGGAGACATTGTAACCTAAAATCCAAAGGAGCCACACGGCGCCAATGAGGGAAAAGGGGACAGCGAGAAGCACGATTCCGGTTTTCACCATCGACTTCGTGTTCATGTAAAGAAGGAGACAGATGATGAAAAGTGTCAGCGGGATGACGGTCTTGAGCCGGTTTTTAACACGGATCATATTTTCATACTGGCCGCTCCAGACAAGGCTGTAGCCGGTTGGGAGTTTGAGCTCCTTTGCCACGGCTTTCTTGGCTTCCTCAACATAGCCTCCGATGTCCCGGCCCGCCATGTCGACAAAGACGTAGCCCGCGAGAAGGCCGTTTTCATTTCGAATCATCGCGGGACCGGAAACAAACTTGAGGTCCGCAATTTCAGCGAGCGGGATCTGGGCTCCAGAAGCGATGGGAACAAGCACCCGTTTCAATTCGTCAACATCGTCCCTTAATTCGCGCGCATAGCGGACGCTCACGCCGTAGCGCTCGCGCCCCTCGATCGTGGTTGTCACGGGTTCGCCGCCGATGGCCGACATCAGGATCATCTGGGCCTCTTCGATGGAAAGCCCGTAACGGGCCAACTGTTCGCGCTTGAGTTCAAAATCAAGGAAGTAACCGCCCGTTACCCGCTCGGCGTAAATGCTCCGCGTGCCCCGGACATTTCGGAGAATCATCTCAACGTGAGTCCCGATTTCTTCGATTTTCTTGAGGTCGGCGCCGAAAATCTTGATTCCGATGGGCGTCCGTACACCGGTAGTCAGCATGTCGATCCGGTTTTTAATGGGCATCGTCCAGGCGTTGGTGGTTCCGGGAATCTTGAGCGAGCGGTCCATTTCATCAATTAATTCTTCATACGAAATCTGTTCGGGCTGAATCATGCGGAGCGGATCCTTAAAAAGTTCGGGCACGCACCACGTGTACCACCGCGTACGTTTTCGCCATTCCTTTTCAGGTTTCAAGAGCACAACGGTTTCCATCATTGAAAAAGGCGCGGGGTCGGTGGAGCTTTCAATCCGGCCCGCTTTGCCGAAGACCTTTTCCACCTCCGGGAAACTCTTGAGGATTTGGTCCTGTTTCTGCATCAGGGCCTGCGCCTCGGTCACGGAAATTCCCGGTAAAGTCGTTGGCATGTAAAGGACGCTCCCCTCTTTCAAGGGAGGCATGAATTCGGAACCTAGTTTGAAATAAATCGGAATTGTGGTCAGGATAAGGGCCGTTGCCACAAAGAGGGTTTCTTTCCGGTGGCGGAGGACCCATCGGCAGACCGGTTCATAGATTTTGAAAAGGATCCGGCTGACGGGGTGTTTCTCCTCGGGATAATACGTGCCGACAGCGAGAGCCGTTGCGATCTTAGAAAGTATATTTGCAACCGTCATCCTGAGCGAAGCGAAGGATCTCTGAGATTCTTCGGCCTTCGGCCTCAGAATGACAATCGGTTCCATCCGCGTGAAAAGCATCCGCATCGCGGGATCGAGCGTAACGGCTAAAATGGCTGCGATGAACATCGCAAGATTTTTCGCCCACGCGAGCGGCTTGAAGAGTCTTCCCTCCTGGTCCACGAGCGTGAAGATGGGCATGAAGGCCACAGCAATCACCAGGAGAGAAAAGAAAACCGACGGCCCGACTTCTTTCAGAGCTTGAAGACGAATCGCGTGATAGTCTCCTTTTCGTCCTCCTTCCACCCATTGCTCAAGCCGCTTGTAGGCATTCTCCACCTCCACAATGGCGCCGTCGACGAGGACTCCGATGGAAATCGCGATTCCCGAAAGAGACATGATGTTCGATGTGAGTTTCATGCCGTAAAGCGGAATGAAAGAAAGTAAAACAGCAATCGGAATTGTGACAATGGGAATCACGGCGGAGGGGAAATGCCATAGGAAGAGAAGAATGACAAGACTCACGATGACCATTTCTTCGACCAACTGATGCTTGAGGGTGTCGATCGCTTTCAAGATGAGTTCGGAACGGTCATAAACGATTTCGATTTTCACACCCTCCGGGAGGGAAGGCTCGATTTCCTTAAGCTTTCCTTTGACACGGTTGATGACATTGAGAGCATTTTCACCGTAGCGCATGATGACTGTGCCGCCCACCACGTCACCTTCCCCATTCAAGTCAGCAAGTCCCCGCCGGATTTCCGGTCCCGTTGCAACCGTGGCCACATGCTTCACGAGAATGGGCGTTCCTTTCGCATCCGTCCCTACCCCGATTTCCTCAAGGTCTTTCACGGACTTGGCATAGCCTCGTCCGCGGACCATGTACTCCGCCCCGGAAAATTCCAAAAGTCGTCCCCCGGCCTCCTGGTTCCCTTTCCGGATGGCCTCAACAACCGTCGTGAGCGGAATGTTGTAGGAAAGAAGCCGATTGGGGTCGATGGCGATTTGATATTGCTTGACGAACCCGCCGATGGAAGCCACTTCTGCTACACCCGAGACGCTCTGAAGGTAGTAGCGAAGATACCAGTCTTGAAATGAGCGCAGCTCCTGAAGGCCGTGTTTGCCGGTCGTGTCGACCAGCGCATATTGAAAGACCCAGCCCACGCCCGAGGCGTCAGGGCCGAGCTCAGTCTTCACGCCCTCCGGGAGTCGGGGAATGATTTTGTTGAGATACTCAAGCGTACGGCTCCGAGCCCAGTAAATGTCCGTGCCGTTTTTGAAAATAACGTACACATAAGAGAAGCCGAAATCCGAAAAGCCGCGGATGGCCTTGACGCCCGGTACACCCAAGAGAGAACTCACGATGGGATACGTGACTTGATCTTCGATAACATCGGGGCTTCGGTCCCAGCGGGAATAAATGATGACTTGCGTATCGGAAAGGTCCGGGATCGCATCGAGCGGAATATTTCGGATCGACCAGATCGAGGCCGTCATCGCGCAAGCAACAAAAATCAGGACGAGGAATTTGTTGTGGGCCGAGAATCCGATAATTTTCTCGACGAAGCCTTCCTTACGCACCGTGCTGGTGTCCACTTCCGCCTCCCATCCCCTGCAAGGCCGCTTGAAGACGGCTCTCAGAATCAATGAGAAAGTTCCCGCTCACAACCACCTGCTCGTCCGCCGCGAGACCGGATTTGACTTCGTAAAAATCTCCAGCCTTGGCCCCGATAACGACCTCACGCGGCTCGAAATGCCCGTCGCCCCTTGTCGCGAAAACAATCTTTCGCTCCCCGGTCTCCATCACGGCCTCAACGGGGATAGCGAGGGCCTCGCCAATTTCCGACTCAATGTAAAGATCCACGTACATCTCAGGCTTGAGGAGCCCTTCCGGATTTCCCACCTTGGCCCGGACGCGAAGGGAGCGGGTCTCGGCCTCGAGAACCGGCGTCAGTCCGCGGACTTCGCCCACAAACTCCTTCTCGGGAAATGTGGGAACGCGCACCTTCACCAACGATCCGGCCTTCACGAAGGGGAGTTCGTATTCGTAAATGTTTCCGTAGACCCAAACCCAGGTACCGGTTCTCTCGGAGACAGGTTTACTCTGCAAGCCAGAAGAGGTGTCAAACCCGGAACCAGCAGAACCGGTACCGAGATCCGGCAAAATCAAATTTTTATCCTGAACCGCATTTCCCTTCAACTCCTCGATTTCCTCTTCCGACATCCCAAGAAGCCGGAGCCTCGTCTGAACAGATTTCAGGAGTTCTCCCGCACGTTCGTGCGGCTCATGATAAGGACCGCCCTTGGATTTCTCAAGGCTCGTCACGGCCGAGATAAATTCGCGCTGGGCCGTGTAGAGCTCGGCATCAAAGGCAACGCGCCCTGTGGTCCGAATCTGTTTTTTCATCAATCGCTTCTCGACCTTTCCAAGTTTCACGCCGATGAGCTGCTGCCGGCCCCGGTCGAGTTGAATGCCGGCGTGCCCCGGAACCTCGCTCGCTGTCCCGCTCAGCTCGTCCTCATAGACAGGAAGGTAATCCATTCCCATGGAATCCTTTTTTGGAACCGGCGAAGTGTCCGGCTGCCCCATCGGGTGACGGTAATAAAGGATTTTGTGTTCCTTCTTGGCAGAGGCGTGCTGCCGGGGAACCAGCTTCATATTGCAAATCGGGCAATCGCCCGGCCGCTCCGAGGTATAAGTAGGATGCATCGGGCAATAGTAAATACTGTGCTTCATCCCTTGACCGTGAAAAACGATTCTCGGAACCACAAAAAGGGTGAATATCGCCAAGAGGACAGCCAGGATGATTAAATTCTTTCTTGAAACTTTTTTCATTGGGGGGTTCCTCCTCCTAAATCGATGCCCACGATTCTCTCTAGTTCGGCAAAGCTTTGCTCACGCATCACAATGGCCTCGAAATAATGATGACGGAACTCCGCGACCGCCTTCTGGTTTTCCATCACGTCGCGGAATTCACCCTTTCCCGCTTCGTAGGCCGAAAACGCCGATTGAAGGATTGATTCAGTCTGCGGAATCACGTTGGATTCGTACATCCGCACCGTGCGGTCGTTCGACTCAAATTCGGCGAGCCCCTCCTGGACTTCAAAAAGGACCATGTTCCGCATATTTTCCCAAGCACCGCTCGCGGCCCTTTTCTCAGCTCGCTTTTCCTTAATTTGTCCGACGCGGCCCAGCATGGAGAACACCGGCACCTCGAAACCGAAGAACTGGTCATATTCACGGATCCTTCCTTCGCCGGGAAACTGGCGGGCTTCAAGACGCACCTGGGCATCCGGCATCAAATCAAGCCATGCCCGCGTTGCATCGGTCTTGGCGGCCTCGAGGCCGTAACGCATCGCCTGAAGTTCAGACCGGTTCTCAAGCGCAAGTTTCATCAATTCATCCCGCGTAAAAGAAAATTTGCGCTCGGGGACGGCAAGAGCAAGGGAGAGGGGCTCGCGCGCATCGCGGCCGATCAGAGCATTGAGCTTCGCAAGGGCCGTGTCACGCTGCTGGTAGTGCATCGCAACTTCATTGGTGATAGTGACAAATTCCGTATGACTTCTCAAAACCTCGTGATAGGGAATCTTTCCCGTAGCATAACGGGCCTCCGCCGATTGGGAAAGCCTTTCCAAAATCCGCTTTGTTTCCTCGTGGAGAAGAACCTCGTGCTCGCGGAGGAAATATTCAAAGTAAGCCTTTTTGACCTCGCTTACAATTTCACGCACCTTGGCACGGTAATCCTCCCTCGCCATTTTCGCCTCCTTTGAAGCCACACGGCCCGCGAGGAAACGCTTTCCCGGAAAGGGAATCTTCTGGGAAATCATCCATTCGATATTGTTGGCCCGGTCCGCGGCGGAGCGTCCTCGGGGAATCCCCTCAAAGTCGGCGCCGATCATCGTGTCACCCCACGAAAGTTCCTTCCACACCCGTGCCTTAGCAGCCTTCCAACGCTCCTGGAAGGCATAGAGTTCAGGATTTTTCTGGAGGGCCTCTTGAATGAGGTCGGAAAGTTTTAAAGTGGGTGGCTGAGAAATCGGTAAATTGACTTCGGCCGCTGCCTGCTTAACCTCTACGGGCGGACGTTTAGCCATGGCCCAACTGTTCATGGGACCCGTCAAAACCAGAACTAAAGTGATACAGAAAATTTTTTGATTCAACCCCAATTCCTCCTCTCCTGCGCCAAAGGCGCATAACACCGTGGACACAAAATGCCCGCGGTCTAAATCAAGAAAAGAGAAATTTTAGAGTCGGAGAACTTCGAGTGCGAGGTAAAGCGGCGGGGTGGAAGAATCCGCCGGAGGAGAATGAATGGACCTGGAACTTCCCGGCTGTTCGACTATACCCGCTTCAACCGGGGAGGCGATGAAAAATGCGAGAAGCCCAAGGAGAGAAGTGGAAAGGGTCGCTCGCTCAGTTGGTGTTGCCCGGTCTGTGCTGGGAAGTTGAAGTGACTTTCCGCAACAGTTGCAATTCGATGAAGAAATTTGCGAACTTGAGGAGGATTCGTTCGCATAAGCGGGGCAGCATTGACAGAGCAGTCCCACGCCCAACGCGACAACGGTCAAAAGAGTTAAACCTGCCAAGATTTTTCTCATGTGTTAATAATTAAACATATTCTGCAGATAGTGTCAAGCAATCAGAATCAATGTTATCGCTTAAGAAGAAAAATAGGACCTTAAAACTTGTCCGTCCCCTAAGGGAATACTCAGCAGGATTTGTCCGCCTGGATTACCGATAATATTGACGACTCCATTCTCCCGGTCATAGTTGAATGAAAATTCAGAGATAGTCAGATTAAACTGAGGCATGGCCGGATTGCTCCATAACCCCCGGCGATATGTTCGGCCGCCAATCGTTAAGATAATTTTGTTTACATGCTTACCGTTGACGCGCGAATTAAAGCCAGTAAACACTGTTGTGCCGTCGCCGGATATGCGTATGTGTTCAGCACCGGCTGCAGTTCTAAGGGACATATAACTTTCCTGTTGGGTGGTAGAGTTCATTAGAATCCTGAATTGAGTAGCACTGGATCTTTCGACAACGCACTGGTTAGGATTTAACGTGGGGTGGGTCGTGGCCCATGCGTTTCGTGCAACTTGCTCATCCAATAAAGAACTTGCTCCGTTGACCGATGTGTAATTCTGCCATGTTCGAAGTTGCCTGGTTCCGGTTACGAAAACCATGTTAGTTAAAGTAACGTTGCTTACCTGTGCATCCTCTTCATTTCTCAGTTCAAATCCAATATTTTGGGCCAATTGAGTTGGCGCACTTGTGGTAACGCTGGGGGTTGAGAAGTCTTCAGTGGTTGTCACTGCTGTCCCAGCCTGTTGGGTCTGATTTATCGTCGCACTCGCCACTAAGGCTTGAGCCATTATGCCGACGCCCGGTGTTCCAAGGGTCGTAGTCGTTGGCTGAATTGGACTAGGGTCTAGCTGTTGAGTAAGCGTATTGGCTACTGGCGCTGTAGCAGTGGTCGTGGAGGCTGTAGAAGTTCCGGGTGGTACTGCAACTACCGGAACACCCCCGGAGGTTTGAGCGGTAGTAGTTGTAGGTTGACTCCCATCCGCAAATGAAAACGGTTGAAATATCAATGTCATTGCCACCAGAAAATGCCAGATTTTGTGCATTTTTATAATCCTACCTTTCTAAAGCAAAGGTAGCATGATTATAATTTAATGCAATAGGAAGTTATAAATTGCTATTCTTTGATATCTATTTAGCCTTGAGGACCTTGGCGATGAAAAACGCCTCCATGAGAGGCGTGGGGAGAATGCGGCGGGCGTTATTAATGGAAGGCGCGAGGCTCTTCCCATTCCATTGAGTAAAGCCCGCGGTTTGGTTAGGGACGGTTCTCAGGGACAGTTCTGGAATGGGGGAGAGGTGTCCCCCAGGACCGTCCCTGATTTTTTCCATGAGCCAATCCAATACTTCTTCATTTTCTTCCGGAGCAAAGGTACAGGTGGAATAAACCAATGTACCGCCGGGCTTCAGGGCGCGGAAGCCGGAGAGGACCAGATTTTTTTGCTTGCGGGCCATTTCTTTTACTTTGGCGGGTTTCCAATATTTATAGGAAGCAGGCTCGGTCACGAGAAACCGGCCCTCTGCGCTGCAAGGCGCATCGACAAGAACCCGGTCAAAATTTTCGGGGTAATCGCGGCCGAAGAGTTCACCGGATTTCATCGAGACCCGCACATTTTTTGCGCCCTGCGATTCCACGTTGGCTTTCAATTTAAAGAATCGGATTTGGTTATTGTCGTTAGCGACAATCTCACCTTCCCCTTTCATTAAGCAAGCCAATTGTGTGGTTTTGCTTCCGGGAGCAGCCGTTAAATCAAGGATCCGTTCCCCCGGCTGGGGATTTAAAACCAGAGGCGGCAGCATACTGGAGAGCGACTGTACATAAACCTCTCCCTTCTTATATATATCCGTCTCCTGGAGATCCCGAAGGCGTCCGCTTCGCAGGATAAATGCTCGATAAACGGGGACTGTCCCGCTTTCCAGGGACTGTCCCCATCTTTCCAAACGGAAGCCCTGGTGCTCCAATCTTTCTTGCACGCTTCCCCTCCCCTCTTCCCTTTTCAACGTGTTCACCCGAAATGTGGTGGGACGGGGTTCGGTAAACGTATTGGCAATTTCATCCCATTTCTGAGGCGGGATAATTTTCCGGAGACGTTCGAGAAATTCGGCCGGCAGCCGCTGGACTTCGCTTCGCATGGGGTGCGATTATATCAGTCTGGCAAGATAAAAGTTAGACATTATGTCTAACATATGTTAGATTTATTCCGTGGAGGCAGCCCAATGAAATCAGTGAACATTCGTGAATTAACACATCATTTCGCAAGCTACCTGAAAGTGGTCAAGCGGGGAGGGCGAGTGATTGTCACGGAAAGAAGCCTCCCCGTAGCCGACCTGGTCCCTCACAACGAAAATGTCATGGCACCTGCTTGGAAGCGCAGGATCCAAAAAATCCAAGTGAAAGGCGAAGCGTTTTCTCAAACGACAGCCAGAGACAGGGCTGAGGAGCCGTGAGGGCGTTTATCGACACCTCTTCGCTTTTTAAGAAGTATGTCGAAGAAACCGGCTCGGCGAAAATGGAGGCCGTGCTCAAAGAACTTTCGGAAATAACCGTCTCGCCTGTTACGTGGGTGGAGTTCAATGCCGTAATCGCCAGGCGTCTTCGTGAAAAATCTTTGAGCCGTGAGCAATCCGTGTGGCTTCGGTCCCAGGCGCACAAGGATTTTCAGAGCTTTCATCGGGTGATTTGGAATGAGGCGCTGGAAAAGAAAGCGGCAGAGCTGGTTTATCAATTCTCACTTTTGACGCTTGACGCGATTCAACTGGCTTCGGGCATTCTTTCAAAGGCCGATATTTTTGTGACATCGGACAGAAGGTTGTTTGAAGAAGCGAACAAGATTATGCGCAAGACGCTGTTTATTTAGCGAAGGGCGGCAGGCGCTGGACTTCGCTTCGCATGTGGACGGGGTACGCTAAGACCTACTTTCCTTTCATGAAGCGGCGGATTTCATCGTGGTTGCCCACGACCCAAAAAATGACGCTGTCAGCCAGTTCAAAGATGATTCGATCGTGGATATCCACACGGATTTCCCAGTAATTTCCTTGAAAATTCTTGAGTCCCATTCCGAGTCGCAGGGGAGATTTTCGATCCAAATACGCCAAGATGGATTCAATGGCGGCACGGGCCTTTTCGCGGCGCTGGGGTGTCAACTTCTTGAAGCGCCGGTCAAAGCTCGATTTAAACTCAAACTGCATCAGGAATCTACTAGACGATCCAGGTGACGTCGTGCTTCGCCTGTAGTTTTGTAAATCCTTCCTTTGGTCCGGCGAAGGGCATCCAGTTTTTTGGCTAGTTTGCTGTATTCCGCTGGGGAGAAGTCTTCGACCGCTAACGGCCTCAGATGGATTCCGGAATGGTCATATTCCACCTCCACCAAATCCTGTTCTTTCAAGTGGAAAAATTTGACCGCTTCCTTCGGCAGCGTGACCTGCCCATTCCGCAACACTTGTCGAATCATTCGGAGCCCTCCTATATGTAAATCTGTAATTCTGATGAAAGCATACCTCCGAGGGGGCGCCTTGTCAACCGAGGCTTTAACCCATCTTCGAGCTTCTAAAATTTATAGGAAGGTCACTGCGAAGGGAAAACGACTTACCACGGTAGATGCCTTCATTGCTGCTCAGACTTCATTAAAACTTTTTTAGCCGCCAACCAACAATTTTATGACCGGCGGTCCGCCTGTCTCGGGTTAGAGACAAGCTGCATTGCAACGGACTGAGAGCCGCTCACCGCTGGTTGCTGTCCAGGCATCGCTTGGGGTGAAAACGCCTGTTGTCGCATCTGCCCCGGTTGCGCGGCCGGTTGCTGCGCAGGCATCACCTGCATTTGGTTAGGTCTCGTCTGCTGATTTGCTTGGTTTCCACCGGAGGCTGAGATTTGCATTTGTCGGCTTTGCTGATTTCCCTGCTGCCGCTGCTCTCGTCTATCTTGACGGGCTTGCTGCTGTGCCACACGACGTTCTTGGCGTCTTTGCTGGCGCTGTTGGCGTGGGGTCTGACGTTGGCCCGAGGAATTGTTTCCACCGGAGGCTGAGATTTGCATTTGTCGGCTTTGCTGATTTCCCTGCTGCCGCTGCTCTCGTCTATCTTGACGGGCTTGCTGCTGTGCCACACGACGTTCTTGGCGTCTTTGCTGGCGCTGTTGGCGTGGGGTCTGACGTTGGCCCGAGGAATTGTTTCCACCTGGGGAGGCTGTGATTTGTCTTCCGTTTTGATTTTGCTGTCTATCTTGACGGGCTTGCTGGCGTTGCTGCTGCCTTTGCTGACGGGCTTGCTGCCGATTCTCACGCTGTTCTTGTCTTCGTTCTAATCGATTCTGACGTTCTCGTTGACGACGCTGTTGTCTTGTCTCCTGACGGCCCCCTTGATTGGCGTTGCCGTTTTGGGAGGCTGTGATTTGTCTTCCGTTTTGATTTTGCTGTCTATCTTGACGGGCTTGCTGCCGATTCTCACGCTGTTCTTGTCTTCGTTCTAATCGATTCTGACGTTCTCGTTGACGACGCTGTTGTCTTGTCTCCTGACGGCCTAAGGAATTATTTCCACTTTGCGAAGCTATAATCTGCCCTCCTCCCACTCGCTGCAACGGGCTGTCCGAACCAGACCCCGCTTGAACGTTGCGGCCTGCTCCCGGCTGCATCTGGATCTGTCGAGTCGTCGGCATGACTTCCCGTGAGCCTCTTTGATCCCGGGGCTGCGCGGCAGAAGCTTCAGGAAATATAGGAATTCCTGAGAGCGCAATTAAAAGGCAAAGGAACAGATTAATTGTTTTCATCTTTGCCGGTCCTCCGCTGCCCTCTGGTTAAGTCTTTGTTGGTCTTCCGCAAACCACGTCCGTTCTCTTGCTTCGCGGGCTTGGGCTAGAAGGGCGTTGATTTGCTGCGAGGTCAGGCCCTGCGCCCGCCCAAGCGCAACGATATTTGAGTCTTCTTGGTTGGCTCGCTGCATCCGATCATTTTTTCGCTGAGCATCATATTTCGCCCGGTTACTTACTATTTTTTCTTCCTTTTGCTGTGGACTCAGTTGACTTGCTTGAAGTCTTTGCCGGTCCTCCGCTTCCCTCTGGTTAAGTCTTTGTTGGTCTTCCGCAAACCACGTCCGTTCTCTTGCTTCGCGGGCTTGGGCTAGAAGGGCGTTGATTTGCTGCGAGGTCAGGCCCTGCGCCCGCCCAAGCGCAACGATATTTGAGTCTTCTTGGTTGGCTCGCTGCATCCGATCATTTTTTCGCTGAGCATCCTCTTCCGCCCGGTTACTTGCTATTTGGTCTTCTTTTTGCTGCCACTCACGTGCTATTGGGTCTTCTCCTAGAAGAACTCCCTTACCATCATTGGTGCTGGTGGTGACGGTAATCTGGAAGTAATAAATCGTTCCTGAGCGATGGACGCCATCGCCACTTAAAATTCCACCGGTAAAATAATACGGCTTGCTCGGATCTCCAACTCCTGCTCTTCGCAACCGGTCCAAAATGTCTTGCCGGGTTTCCTTATAGGCTGCGCCGCCACGAATGACGCCCGCATTAATGAGCGGCCAATCGTCGTTACCTCCATCCAGGTTGTCCGGCCGGTCGACGTACCATTCGGCAGCACGGGTTGGAAATCCATTATCATCGATCCGCATAATGTTCCGGCTGCCTCCTCTAAAATCCCCATTCTGGGCAATGACATCGTCATACAGATTAAGGGTGGCCACTTCTCTTACCTTGGTCTCCTGCGTGATGACAATCTCATCGCGTATTTCACGGGGCGGCTTGGGAGTCAGCGTTTTGAAAGTTTGAATGGGAGAAGAGGCGATCGTTTCATAACCTTTCACAACGACCACTTGATATTCATAGGTCTGTCCCGCTTCCAAGCCGGGAATGGTGACTTTGAAATTCCCTGTCGGAGGATTATTTGGATCGTAAAGGCCGATGGCGCTCCAATTCTGCGGCATTCGGGTTCCATCAAACTTGATGCGGTAACGGACTTCTGCACGTTGGCCACTTGCAAGATTGTTAATTTGCGCGGACACGACTGTGGTGCGTTCAGTCGTGTTGGTAATCTGAACTCCGCCAATCGAGACCGCGGGTGTATTCGTTTGAACAGGTGAAGTAGGTTGAGGCTGCTGAGGAATCGACGGCCGAGGCTGTGGTTGTGGTGTAGGTTGCGGTTGCTCCTCCGGTTGCCGGGATTGCACCGCTGCAAACAGGAGAACGGTCATGCGTCTTCCGCCGATGGCGGATAATTCAATGGAAATCATGCCGTTGGAAATAACGCCATTGTCGCCATCCGTCAGACGGTTAACCGTCCAAGAAGAGAATCTGCTTCCTTGGCGTAGCTGGGAAGCCCTTCCGCCGGCGGGAATCACATAGGTATGAGCTTCCTCATTTGCGTATGCGGTGATCTCGCCTATCCTCGCCACCGTTGCTGCATAGATATTTCCTTCATCATCCACTGCAAAACTCTGCAATTTTTCATAAGAAAGTGCGGAAAATTGCACGGCTTGCGATTGCCCGGTCTCCCGGTCAAGGAGAGTCATTTGCGGGCGTGTGCTTGTAGCATTCACAACGCTGACTTCAAAACGCCCGTTGGGCGATTTTGCCGAACGCGGCGGAGCGGTGCCTCTGATGGTAATGTTCTGGAATGCAATATTCTGTGTCGGCGCAGGAGTGGAAGGCACAGGCTCAGGCTGCGGAACGGGTGATGGAGCCGCGGGAGAAGGAACAGGGTTAGGCGCTGGGGTATTTGCAACAGGGGTAGAGGGAGTGGCTCTCGCAAAGGGGGACTTGAAATAGACCTTGTATTGAAACTTTCCGTTCCCCAGTGAAATCTTTTCATAGCCCACAACCCATTCACGCCTGAGGCCGTATTTCCCGCCTACGTCCGTCACAGTCAAACTCCCGAGAGTCTGCATATTGGTGTGTAGGACACCAAACTGCCCAATGCCTTTGAAGCCAGCAGGGAGGGCTTGGCTGGAGTCAAACGGCTGGTGTTTCCAGTCATTGCCACTAACGCAGTACCCCGCCGAATACCCCGGCTTTGCGGGGCAAGGCACCACAGTCACCAGGACAACATCCGTAGCTCGAACAGTCGTGCTCTGCTCTTGAGCCGGCGGTGTTGGATTGGCCGGGGGGGTTCGTGGAACAATCGTGGGTGTTGATTCCGAGGCGCTGGACAAAGAAAAGAATTGTTCGTCCGTCAATTGGAAGATCACGGTGGTTCCCCGGTAAACCGTGAGGGTGGTTGGTCCGGTCCTAAAGAAGGCGCTATCAATCGTAATGATGCGAGGGTTTTGGAGATCAGCGCCCGGGGGTGGGTCCTGCACGTTGAGAGTTAGCTTCTTCAACTGGGCAGGCGCCATGCACATTCGATTTCCTCCGCAGATATCGTTCACAAAGGTCAAAATAGCGTTGCCGCTGCTTCCGACAACATCGAGCCCAAACTGAATTTGTTTTGCTTGGTGGATGATTCCATCCAAATCGGGATCCACTACTTTCCCATTCGGGCCCAGGGAGGCCAGCACGTTTTTCAACTTCACAACTCGCTCATCGCCGGAAGGAAGATTCTCCCAGGCAATCGCTGACTGTTGATTAAGAAAGGCTAGAATCAAACGGAGCTCTGCGGCGGGAGCCTCGTCCTGGGCAGCGGCCCGGATTTTTTCAATCATCGTGAGGGCTTTTTCGGGATCCTGTGAGACGGTCTCGATCAGGCTTTCATGAAAAACTGTGATGTCCGTAATCTGTCTCTGGCGGTTGAATTGGACAGCCACCCCATGATGATGGAAGGTCAGCTCAAAAGAGCCGTCTGGATGGTCAATGCGGTCCTGATGGCCCGAGATAGAAACCGTTTGGTTGGTTCCGTTCACGTAGGTTCCAAGAATGCCGTTGCCCTCCGGCATGTTGGGGTCCGTGCGATTGATTGATTCGAAGAGGTGGCTGTAAGTATAGGTATCCCCATTGCGGGTCCGAATTGTCGCCGTCCTCGTCCCTCGATTTAAAATCAGTTGGCCGGCCGGAACATCGCCCCCGCCTTGAATCTGAAGCTCATTGGGCGGAGTAAACGGCTGAGGCTCGACAGCCGGAGTTGTCAAAAGTTCTCTGATTCGCGGATGAAGATAGCCGGGTTTCTTTCTGTTTAACTGCAAAAGAGAACTCAAGAGGCCCGGCATCACCCGCTCCAACTTGGCCGAATCGTTTATCATTTCAGAAAGTTTGAAATGTTTGGCAAAATTAGGCAGGTATTGAATCACTAGATTTGCCAATTCAACCTGACTTGCTTTATCTCGATAAAACTTTTTCCAAAGCGAGCCGCCGTACTGCAGTCCATTGCAGGGACTGTCCGCGCCCACGACACAGACGCCGGCCACCATTTCCGGCTCGTCCATCCGGACCCATTGGGAATCAGGAGGTTCTCTGTCTGCAGATTCCGAAGCCCTCCATAAGAAAAAAACTTGTTCGTCCGTCAATTGAAACACAACCGTCGTTCCCCGATAAACCGTAATAGACTCGGGGGCGCCTCTTGTAAAGAAAGCGCTATCAATCTTAATCGTTTGGGAGCCTGGATAGCGGGCACCGGGAGGAGGATCTTTTACTTCGATTGTAAATTCTTTCCCTCGTGCAGGAGCCATGCACTTTACAGGGCCGCTCTTGGCACAAAAGTCGTAGCCAAATTGCAGCGTCGCCTTTCCGGTCGCCACGGCTTTTAATTCAAATTGAGTTTGCTGTCCTTGGCGGGTAATGTTATTCAGATCCGGGTCAACCACTTTTCCATTCGGCCCCAGGGAGGCCAGAATTCTTTTTAACTTTATAATTTGCTGATCATCGGGCGGAGTTTGAGGCTGGAACTTCACCTCATACCGCCACTTGCCAGTAGTCTTGTCCCGCGTACCCAGGGCATTGGCGATTGTCTGTAAACAGGGAGCCCCGATCATCGGATTGGAAGGACAACTCGAAACTTGGTATTCAAGACTAAAGGTTTCAGGTTGGGGGCCTCCCGTGAAGGTGTCGGCGACAAATTGCATGATCTTGGTGAGCTTCACACCCTCGAAATTGACGGGCCAATGACCAACCAAAATGGAGGGGTTGTCTTTGAGAAGATGATAAGCCTCAGCCATAAAGGCAAGCTTAACGTCGGCTTCTTTGGAGACGGCTTTTTTAGAAAAGGCCCATCGGTCCTCGGTCAGGCCGTGAATGAGGTAGTCTGCTTCACGATACTCCCGGCTTTTTCCGTCAGCTGACAAGATGGAATAAAAAATGTTGTTGTCGCTTGCTTTTCGGTCCGATGGAAAAGTGTCGGCGGGGTCCAGGCGCCGATCCAGCATCCCCCAAACTTGATACACCGTGATCCGGTCGGCTGTGACACCTTCCAGTTTTGCGACGGCCTCTTCGACCGTCCTGAAGGATTGTGTGGGCGGAGTCGGTGGTTGAATCTGAGAAATATTGCGGAATTGATAGTTCCATCTTCCCGTAATCATCGTACGGGTGCCGTCCGCTGTGTAGTTGATGAGTTGGTCCGGACCCCGGCCCAACGGGGGGCCGATATGGCGCGTAACTCGGAAGGAGAGCTTGTAATTTTCCTGCTGCAAGAGTGAGCGTACCGCGGAAGGAATGAGTTCGATTCTCGTGAGTTTCACATTCTTAAATTCAAAACCTTGATTGTCCGCAAACGCAGCGGCGAAGGCCGTGCGCCGTCCCATTTCTTGGCTAAGGTTGTTGGCATTAACGCTCCAAGTCCCGTCCTGATTCTGAGTCACATTCGTTGCTTCCCGGTAAGAGCGTTGTGTCGCTGACGGATTAATGAGAACGGAGTACTGCGGACGAGGCGGATCATAAGCGGCCAAACTGGCCAGACACGACGGTCCCTCGACCACGTCGATGCAAGGATTCTCTCCCACCCTGAATGTGTCATAAACCCGGATTTCTTTGGCTGAAATGGTCCGGTTCAGATTTTTGGATTCAACAGCCGCCAAACCTTCCTCAAGGGTTCTAAAACTTTGCGTAGGCGGAGATGGCTTTTCGATGATGAAGCGGTTTTTTTCGCTTCTTTTGAGCTCGTTCGGATTAAAAAGAGGAGGGACGATCCTCTCCACCTGTTCAACGGGGTAATGTTCGACGGTGATGTAATAGGAGTAGGTTCCGGGATTCAAATTTTCGCGTTTGGCTGAACACTCGTTAGCGCGAGTACACGTCATCTCAAATCTTTGGACGGGAGCCGGGTTTACGCAAGGAGCCCCCAGCGGACAATTGACTGGGATATTCAGCCAGACCTCGGCATCGGCGGGTTTATTTTCAACAATTACGCTCACGATAGCAGTTGTTCCCGCCACGTGGGCCGAGGGAGCCTTGATAACGATCTCGGGAATAACAGGATCCCATCCGCTCACGCCGACTTCACTTGAATCCGACTGCTTGAGAACGTTTCCATGGACATCACGCACTTCGATGTGATACGGCCAAGCTCCGATGCTCACATGGGAGGAAACGGCATAGGAGTTCGCGGACACAAGGCTCATGAGAATCAGTCTGGGGTTAGCTGGGCTGTCCTTTAAAGCCACATAGACTTTCCCGCCATTGGGTACGTTTTGAATCTCGGCTTTGAATTTCACGGTTGAACCTTCTGTCTGATTGGCGGAAAAATTGATGATAGCGACGGCAGGGAGCGGCGGAATCACTTTCTCGATTAATTTTTGTATTTCTTGGGCCATGTGATTAATGGCCTGGGTCAATTTATCGATGGCGTTAAGCAGCGCTTGGAGCGCTTGTCCCGCAACTTTTCCAATCAGACTCGTAAGGTTGTTGAGGTTACTTGTAAGGCTATTGAGGTTCCCGGTCAGTTGGTCAATGGTGGTTTGATCAGCCGATTCATTTTGAGAGCCAGAGGACACAGCAAATCGTGATGCCGTCTGAATATTTCCCACGCTGTATTGAGAAAAGGGTTCCCCTCTGACGTCTTTTCGCTCCCCTGTGGCCGTCAAAGAAAGATCACCCACTGTGATTTTGAGGGCGTAGCGAAATAATGCAACTGAGCTGTCATCGTCCGACGGCCGTGATTCCGGGATGGGTGTGATTTCTATTTTGACTTGCTTGTATTTCAAAGCGGATATATAGCTAATCAATCCTTGAGCGCGTAGAAGGGCGGCTGTTTCACCATCTCTTCTTAGAATATCAAAGGTGGCGGCGGTAAATGCCTGCTCGTCGGTGGCTTTTTGAGGCACTCCGTAAACTTCGACCCTCCCAAGGTCATAATAGGCAAGATTAATTTGTTTGTACTGTCTCTGGCCATCGAACCGTCTCTGGCCATTGGGGAGGACAGTCGGGGGAACAATCGAATAAAGGGCGCTGGACATTTCCTTACAACCTGAGAGATTCGGGGGACAGCTCCGAGGGGTTCCATTTTCGTAAATCGTAACAGTTGTTTTTTCTAATCGCTCAATGGCCGCAGCCTCAGCCAAGTTAACCTGTGTCAAAGGATTGAAGGGTGGCACCTGACCGGCACTGTCCGAAGACAAAGCGTTGGGTAAGTTTGGGGGCGCTGGGGGTGTTTGAGGAGGAGCATTTACAGAAGTTTCCCGCTGAGAAGAATCGAAAGTATCTAACTGAGAATTGCCGTCAGCCCAAAGAGGGGTAAGTGGACCTAACACCGTTGAAACGAGGAAAAGGCTCAAAGTTAGGCCGGCGATCCATGAATTTTTATAGGTTTTGTTTTCCATTTAAACCTTTTCTAATAGTTTTAATTTCTGTCACTTCAATATAGCTCCTGATTGAAAATGTAACTCATGAATTTCCTTTTACAACCTGAAGAACCTAGATGCTAGAATTAGCTACTTTACGCTATAAATGAAGCCTATTTTGATCATCCATGGAGGGGCCGGCGGGGCATTCTTAGCCAAGGGCACATCCGGTGTAGGGAGAGGAAATGTTCAACGGAAAATCGCTCGAATCCTACGGCTCGCCTACCAGAAATTGTCTCAAACCAACTCGCTTGAGGCGGTGACTTATGCGGTGCGGCTATTGGAAGATGACCCTCATTTCAATGCGGGTACCGGCTCTCAACTTCAAGCCGATGGACGGGCCCGATTGTCTGCGTCCATTATGGACGGTGCGAGAAAACGCTTCGCGGCCGTCATCAATCTGGAAAAAATCAAAAATCCGATTCTCGTCGCGCGAGCCCTTCTTGAGAAAAAAGACCGGGTCCTTGCGGGAACCGGTGCTTTGAAGTTCGCGAAGAAACTTGGATTCAAAACGTTTGATACCCGGACTCCACCATCGATTCGCCGCTGGAAGATGCATTCGAAAAAAGTGCAAAGCTACGACACCGTCGGCGCCTGCGCGCTCGACTCGTTTGGAAATCTGGCGAGTGCGACTTCCACCGGCGGACGCGGATGGGAATGGCCGGACCGCGTGAGCGATTCAGGGATGCCGGTGGCTAATTATGCGGACGAGCGGTGTGCGATTTCTGCGACGGGAATCGGTGAAGAAATTATTGAGGAAGGTCTGGCGCTCAAGATCGCTACGCGAATTCAAGATGGAATGAGCCTTTCGAAGGCGTTTCGAAAAACATTCGCTGAGATTCGCACACGCGGAAAGCGAATGGGTGCGATTGGATTGGATTCAAAGGGGAATCTTGCCCATCTCAGCACAACGGAAATTCTAACTTGGGGGCAAAGACTGGGGGAAACTTAATTCCAGATCGAAGGGATTCTGACGGCCGGCTTCCTTTTCTTTTTTGGACGATCTGAATTTCCGCTTTTATTGCGGGGTTTTTTGATTGACTTCGTGGAGCTCTTTGCTGAAGATTTCTTTTTGACGGCTGAGGCTTTGGTCGGCTTGTGATTTGAGGGTGCGACGGCCCGTTGCGGACTGGAATCCTGCTTCTTGGGTTTCGGCTGCTCGATTTGCGTCGGAGAAACCGGTTGACGCGGCTGCATCGTAGAATGTGGAACTGCAACACAGGCCTTCTGGTTTAGAACGCAATCTTCCGCTGGGCCTTTTTTCAGCCGGACGAATTTTTTTATTCCCTCTCTTTTTATAATTTCTCTTCTCTTAACCCGCTGATGTCCCTTCGGTCCTACTTTGTAGGAAATATACGATTTTGACCCGTCTTCAAAGAAACCCAGTGCATTGAGACTGATTTGGTCTTCGTTGACCCTTTCCTCCCTGGCAATTTCTTTGAGCAGCTCTTTTTCATTCATAGGAACCAGTAGCCAACCCCCTGCAGATCCCAAGAACATTCCGCTTGAAACGCCGCCCCGCAAACCTCCGGCTGACCGCTGTAAGGCAGCTCCCATCGCGGGTTGTGAATACTCAGAGGACGGCGAAGCCGCAGGCATACCTGACGAATTGGAGTCGGAATTTTGCGCTGAGGTCTCGGTTTCTTCCCCGGCATTTTGGGTTTCTTGAGTCGTTTCTGTAGTTTCTGTATTTTCTGAACTTTTCGCATTCTCCGCATTTGAATCTGAAGCCGAGGTGTCTGAAGTTTGCCCGTCGGCAGTCGATGCTTCCGTTTCAGGTACGGCGGTAATATTTTGTGAGCTTGCCGTTAGTTCGGGCTCGGTTTGTGGCTCTTCGGGTTGATGGTTACTGATGGAGGATGGCGTGGGCGTGGACTGAGAGGGAGCCGTTTCATTTCTCATACGATTCAGAAAATCGGGGTCCTCAATGGCGACATCCAGGCGATCCGAAACATTTTCCAGAAGCGTGGCCATCCCGTCGTTTGTCAGCGTGTTGTCCGCAGACGTCCTGAGTGTATCCGGGTTGCTTTCGTATTCGAGTTCGCCCTCTATAAAATGATACGTGCCGTCCCTGGTTTCAACGCCGTCGAAATCGCTTTCTTCAACCCCTGGAAACACATCAAGTACCATGCCTGCCGTGTAACCCTCGATGGGATGGCCACCTGAGGCTTCGTCGATCTCGTCCCACATGTCTTGAATGATATTTGCAGAAGTGTGATCAGGCTCGGCGGGCTCAGGAGTAGTCTCTGATTCCGGCTCAGACTCCGTCACGACAAATGAATAAGGCGCCACACTACTTTCCCCTTCAATAACTTCACCCACGTGAACTTGAATTTTGTAATAGCCGTCAGCAGGGTGCGGCATCCACGTCACGCTGAAGTGATTCGGTTTCTCTGGATCCAAAGCCTTCATTTTAAAGAAAGAGGCCATCTCTCCCCGGCCAGCGCCGTAGTAAAGACTGACTTCTGCATCAACGGGAAGCCGGTCGAGATCCGTCTCCGTGACGAAGAAATCTCCCTCTCTATCCGTGTGGGTATTGGAAAATTGAACTGGGGCAATATCAATTTCTGTCGGCGTCGGCGACGGCTCCGGAGTTGGCTCGGGTTCGGGTGTGGGTGTCGGTTCGGGTTCAGGTGTTGGCTCAGGCGATGGCGGAGTCAGTTTTGATTCCATTTCATCCAAATAATCCTGAAGTGCCTGACGGTACGGTTCTTCCTTAACGTTCTCAATGGCGTCATGTGCATATTCCAACATGGCGTTGATGATTTCCAAGAGGCCAGTGTCTTCCCGGTTGGTGTGAATGTATTCGTCGACCGCTTCATTCAAACTGCTGTCAAAAACTTCGACGTCCGTCAAGTGGCTCTCAGCATCAAAGAGTAACCGGACCCCGTTATCAGGATCTAAGAGGTCAAAACTTCCGTCGGGGTAATCCACCCGGTAAGCCTCGGCCGTTACGTTCACCGTTTCACCCGCATCATTTTGATACGTGGCAATGATCTGATTGCCGGCGGGAATTTGAGAATCTGAGGGATCGATCGTTTCATAGAGATCATCAAAAGTAATCTCGGCCAAGTGTTCGCCGGCTACGGTGTAGTCCAACACTGCGGTGCGGTTATCGCGGTCAAGCGCGAGTGTCCCTTCATTGGTTTCAATTTCGGTGGGAGGCACGAAAACAGATTCAGGGTTAGGTTCTGGTTGGGGTTCTGGACTCGGCACCACGGCCACCTGCAAACTTTGCTCGCTTTGATTGCCGGCCTTATCCCACACACGAATAATCCAGACATATTGCTTCGGCAGGTTCCCATAAGTAAAAACTGCATCCTGAATATCTCCATTGCCCGCACGGAAAATGATTTCATCTCCCCCGTCGACCGTATAAATCCACTGCCAAGAATCCACGCCCATATTGTCCGTCGCACTCGAATGATAAGTCACCGTGCTACTGATCGGCACCTGCAATCCGGGCGTGTTAGGTTCCCGATCTACTGTGCCGGGGGTTGTGATGGCTGCAACGACCGGAGCCGTAATATCCGGTTGAGGTCCGGGAGTGGGTTCGGGTGTTGGAGTAGGTTCGGGCTCGGGTTGTGGTGTTGAGACGGCAGGAGTCAGTAACGGATTTGCTCCAAGATCTGTGTTCAACCATCCTATTGGCGGCGTCCGGCCATCCGTAAGTGCCCGACTCACAATCCCGAGATCGGCGGTCGGAAATGCCATCACGCTGTATCTCTTATAAGGGAGCAAACCCCTAACTTCCACGACGGCTTTTCCATGAGGGTCCACCTTTGCTTGTCCAAATTTTTGTGGATTTCCATCGGATGGATTCAGATCATTCAATCCAATGGTAATCGTGGTACCCGGCAGAATTCCAGCGTCTCCTGCATTCACGGTGAATGTGGCCATCAGAAAAGGGGAATTGGGTTGCGGTGTAAGAGTGACTTGTAAATCTGAAAATTCAATCGCGCGACGTGGTATCGGAGGCGGAATCGGGGATGGCTCGGGAGTTGGCTCAGGCGCCGGCTCCGGTGAAGGTGTTGGTGTCGGCATCGGTTCAGGTTCCGGCTCTGGAGAGGGAGCGGACGGCCCACCGCCGTAAGTATCGCTGAACGTTGCGTAAGCCAGCTTTCCATCTTTTGTCCCAATTAAAATCTGATCACGGTTTAAAACGACACCGGGTTTTTTGCCATCACTGATTGAGTTACGATCGACGGTCAGAAAACTGTTAACATGCTCCAGATCTCCATCGCCGTCCATGTCTTCTACCCAATCAAGACCGCCATCTGGATTTCTATTTTTTCTGAGGATGTGGGATTGTCCATCATTGCCGGTATATGAAAAATCCTTCATGTACGGCCAATCATCGGGTTCCGATTCAGGCGCTGGCGTCGGTTCGGGTGTTGGGGTCGCCACCGGCAAAGGTGTCAGCACAGGTATTGGCGTAGGTTCGGATCTTTCAATCAGATTTTTTAGGACGGCTGTGAGGTGGGCGATGCTCGACGTTATATTGTCAATGGCCTTCAGAAGGTTTTGAAGCGCATTTCCCATCAGGAGACCAATCTGATTGACGAGAGTATTGAGAGTCTTCGAGAGGTCTTCGATTAGCTGCGTGATTCGATTCGGATTGCTGGGCGGCGACGGAGTCGTATTGTCGATCGCTTGATTGTCTGCTTCGGGATTCTCAGTGGAGGTTAGAAACATTTCGTCGATGCCTTGATCCTGAATTGTCTCAACTGGATTTGTGTTTGAAGCCAAGACCACAGCAGGTTGTTGCGCAGGAGCAGGAATAGAAGAGGGGCTGGATGCTTCATCCCAATAGGTTACATAGACAAGCTTGTCACCGATTGTTCCAATTAAAAATTCGTTTCTGTTTAAAACCACTCCGGGCCGGTTTCCGCTGCTAATGTCTTGTGGGCGGAGGCGGTCAAAGGAACTAACGAGTCGACCTGTTGGGGTACCATTCACAACCACTTCCCAAGCAAGCGAGCCTGCCCAAGGACCCGATTGTAGCCGGCGTTTTGCCAAAACGATTTGGTCGGATCCATTCAAGCCGGTGATCGGCCCAAAATCTTGCATGGCCGGAAAATCATCGTCGGGTTCCGTTTGAATTTCATCGGTGACGACGTTGTTTGTAAGCTGGAAAGGTGGCATAGGTTCTTCGCGCGGAGGCGTCGGCAGATTGATAAGCGGAATGGCGTTGCCATTTTGGCCGGCCATCGTCGCTAGTTGAGCTTCGGTGAGACAATCTCTGCCTTCAGGACAGACACGTACGGGACTCATCGTTCCGTTATCATTCAAAGCGAAAAGAGTTTCGCCGGAATATGCTGCTTGCCGTGTTATCGTTCCCCCACCGAGCGGAACGGCCGGCGGATTGAGTGCACCCGCGTTTGTGTTCGTCGAAAACGGCGTCACTGCCGGTTGTACCTGACGAGTCCCTAAAGGCTGCGGCGGAAGTCTTGGAGTAGGCTGCGGCGCGATTGTCGGCGGATTGGACGGCGGCGATGAGGCAATGGGTTCCCCGTAGATTGTCCCCAGTAAGAAATTTTGTGAGTTGGGTGCTCCGTTCACTAACCGGCTTGCAACTCCCAGTCTTGCTCCGGGTCTTGGCGTGCAACCGGCGGCCGCGGGACAATGGGTGATCTTAAAAGTTTTTCCGTTATGCTCACCACCGCCTGAGAATTTGAAATTATTTCCTGAAACACGGCTAAGCATTGCCCCTCCTTCAAGATAAATTGTGGGAGGATAATCCACTTGGCGAGTCGTCGGTGAAGGGGGTGACACAGGTTGAGGCTGCGGCTGCGGAGGAAGTCTTAGCGTGGGGTTCTGACCATTGATTGGGTCAGACGGCGGCTGCGAAGCAGGCTGAGATTGGGATTGAGAGGGGCCCGACTTATAAGTTACTTTGCTGCTGTCCACACAGGCCGCGCCCGGATTGCAGACCCTTATGAAAAATTCATAGGTGTTCTCTTTTCTGACACCCATAATCTCGCCTTTAAAACCGTTTCTACCTGAAGAAGTCATAGAAGCTGGGTTGTAATGTTCATTTGCACACGTGGAAAGCCCACTGACACACCGGTTAATCACTTCGATTTTGGCGCCTTGCTCAACTCCTTGAATCCCGGCTGTGAAGATAGCGATTAAGCCATTGAAAAACCCTCCCCCGCCATCGCTAACCCTTACACCCAGCGAAGTGAATTTGACTGAAGAGACCGGGGGTGGAGGTGGTGGTCGCACAGGCGGTGGCGGTGTCACGGGCGGGGGCGGTGTCACGGGCGGTGGAGGAGGCGGCTGGGGCGGCTGTTCGCGATTAATTTGAGTCTCTACGATGAGCGTGCCACCATGGGTACCCCCACCTATAAGCATCATATCGGTCCAGGAATACGCAGCAACCCTTACGGCGCTTGGGAGAGCAGCTTTGAGCCAGCTGGGCACTTTTTCACAACTGGAATTAGAGGGACAATAGGTAAGTCCTGAGAATCCAGGACGGTCCGCAACGAACCGCCTGGCTCGGTCCACAAAGGCTGTGGCTTCCGCTTCTGTAATCTCGCCGCAGGCGATGTTAGTGCTGCGGCGATCCTCCGCTAATGTCGTGGTGCAGCTTGCAAATCCTCTTTCGCCGGATGTCGGCGGTGGCTGGGGTGGCTGCTGCGGATTAAGGGGTTTTCCAAAATAGGAATAGGTGGCTGACTTGACAGTTCCCCACTGATCAACAATTGTTCTACTCGTTATCTGTCCGAGGAATTCAAAACCGGGGCTGGCCGACCCTTTATCTCCTCCCATTTCAGTTACTGTGTAGTCCCCTCCTACATACCGCGTTTCAAACGCCGTGTAGTCACCGATCCGACTTCCATCCCGCGCAAACAAGGTGTAGAGACTCTTATATTCGATCTCACGCAGGACATTGCCATTAGTGAAATTGTAGCTTTCCCAGTGATAAGCGGAGGATGTTGGCTGCAGGGAACGATTATCCGGGCTCGGACGCGACACCTCTGTTGAAGGATTAGGTTGAGGCTGCGGCTGCGGAGACGGCGTGGGTCGTGGGGTGGTCCCTGCTCCAGAATGGTAGATGAATGCAAACGCATTGGACGCGCCGAGACGAAGAATAGAAACAATCTGAGAGGGATCAATCTCTAACGAATTGGCAGCGAGATCGATCATTTCTTTATAACGGACTCGTTCCTGATCCGTGAGTATCTGAGTTGGCGGGGTCGTGGATTGGCAAACGCTTCGGGCGGTGCTTAGATTATAAGTACAACGATTAAATCCCGTCTCACGTGAAGTGGCCGGTGTAGGCGGTGTCGAGGTGGACTGCGGAACCGGAACAGGGTTGGGTTGGGGCTGCGAAGAAGGCTGCGGCTGAGATTGAGCACCCGAAGATTGGGAATTAAAATAAACTTCGTATTGGGTTGTTCCTTGGCCTTCGGTTGCTCGATAACCGACGGCATTTCCAAGCGAAGGACCGTACTTTTTAATCAGGTCCAGCACCGCCTGGGGAACCCCCGCTCCCCCAACAGGTTTGAGTGAGGAGGCATCCACGCTTTGATTAGCGCCAAGTGATTCACGAGTAGCCTCTCCGACCGGACAGTACCCAAGCATATTTCTACAAAGCCTTGTTTCTAATCGGACAACATCCGTGACCCGGACCGTCGCAGGATTGGTCCGAGATGAAACCGGGGGTTGTGGCGGAGCCAACCGGGACGGTTGCGGACCTGATTGTATGGAATTCGGCAGGCTTGCCACCGCGTAAACCATTTCTCCATCCGCCTGATATCTTATGCGATAACCATAGAGCACGTCCTTTTCAGGCACTCCAAATATGCGTGCCACGTTTGCAGCAGAAAACTTGTCTCGATTCACCCTTTCAATTTCACCTCTACCCCCAAAAAGTGACCGGACCAGTTCGGCTTCGGTTCTGCCCGCTAAGGTATTGCATCCGCCGTTGTGGTCTGCACCGGCCATCATGGAGGACTTTGTTTTGCACAAACCCACCGGTCTTGCCGCAATCTGAGGATCGCTCGACGGTGGCCCAAGTTCAGGGGGTAATGGCTGAGAAACAGGAATCCCCGTGATATGCCCGCCTCCCCGCGTTCCCAACCAGCCCAATGAAGAGGCCAGGGTTCCCACGGAAGGACAATTGGAAACTGCGGTTCCCATGCAAGCTAAAATTCTTTCCCGCGAATCGGTGGGAGGTCTGGATACTTCAAAATAATTCCGCACATTGTTATATTCCGACCGGGTTCCGTCAGGATGCAAGACGACAGCCGTTTTCTTATCCCAGTTCACCTGAACTCTTGTTCCGTCGCGATGCCTGTATTCAGTCGCACCACTTGATAGAGACCGATCCGTGCCGGCGGGAGTAATCGCAGGGGTTTGAGCGGTTGAATTGGTTAATTGATTGACGGCTTGGAGTTGACGATTGGGTTGGGGTTCTTGTGGAGTTACGTTTCGAGTCAATATAGTCTGCTGCTGTTCGACAGGCGGTTCCAGAGCTCGCGGGCCATCCGCCGCCCAAACAGGAGCCACCGGACCTAGAATGGTGGTGATGATAAATGCAAAATTGACAATGTGAGTAATTAAAAATTTTCCTGTTGATTTGTTTTTCATTTCAATCTTTTTCAAAGTTCTTATTTTCTGCATCAGAAAATTGGTCTCTGATTGAAAAATTACCCTACCCTCTCTGAATTTCAATCAAACAGGGCTATTTACTATAAACCGCTATATCTTGCTAATTGAAGGTGCGCTCAATCGTAGAGAGGAGACAAACCGCGGATCTACAGGACGGGAGGGGTCTAATGCTCCGAGTTCTTCTTCAATGGCCTGAAAAACAAGCGCCCAGAGCGGCCTCAACAGCTCTTGTTCTTTCGCAAAAAAATGACCGAGAAACTTTTCTTTGTCCCTTTTCGCGTGCCTTAAGAACCGGCTCATTTCTTTTGAAGAAAGAGGCGCAGTGGAGATTTTCTCATTCAAAGAAAAATGCGCAAATACTGTCCCCAGGAGTGAGAAAAGTTTGGATTCTGATTCGTCCCGGCTCATTTCGACCTGCAATCGGGGAAATAAATTGGGGAAATGGGCGGCCAGAAATTCGTGGATTCGCTCTATTTGCGCTAAAGAACGCTGGGTTCTTTCCAAATCCTGCCGGTCCCGGAATTGGCGAAGCGGACTGATTTTGTCTTTGACCTGCGCGTCATAGCATTGAGGCAACGCCTGAAAAAGCCCTTGAAAGATAAATTCGTAAGGCGAATCGAGGAACTCTAGCAAAAATTTGATATTACTTTTCCAATAAAGTTCGACCATTTTTTGAGCGGCTTCGCGTAGACGGGCAAGCTCGCTTACGCCCCAGCGAAAAATAATTTCGAGCCAGCGTTCCTTCAGGATTTGACGCGCCTGGTCCAAATCTCCCCCGCTCAAAAGCTCCAAACCTAAACTTGTAAGGTTGCGCGCCCGGTCAATTCCTTCACGGACACGCTCTTCAGAAGCAAAGTCGATTCCCTCCGAGGCAATCACTTTGTTGGAAAGCCACGCCAATTCTTCTTCAATGCGCTCACGGGTTTCAAGCGATTCCTCGCGAAGGAGGAGAAGGACTTCGTCAAGGAAGAGACGGTTCTTTGACCAAAGAGATAAATAAGCCGGAGCGCGGGTTTCTTTCTTGGAGGCATCCTTTAAGGGAAAACGCTCGAACTCGCGGCGAGTGAGCGGTCGGTAAATATGATGCGCGGTCTCAGAATCCGGAAATCCGCGCTCGGAGAGCCGGAGTGAGCGTTTCTGGAACGCTTCTTCCTCCACCTCATAATCTAATTCGGCCAAGATCCCTTCCAGGAGCGCGGCGTAGCGGCCACGGTGATTTTCAAAAAGTATTTCAATGGCCCGGCGTACGGTTTCTATATTTTCTTCGGTCACGGAAATAAAATAGCGCTCATCGAGCGTGAAAAAAGGCCGGTCTCCTAAAAGTTCGTCCGAAGGGTATTCCCATTCGGGTTTGATGACACACATGATCCGGCTGAAGCCGGAGACCACGGTTTCGTAATCCATTTCCACGAGCCAGGCCAGAAGCCTTTTTTCGTCGGCATCCATCAGGGTTTCCAGCCATTTAACGAACCGGCCCGGCTGAAGGCGGTCCTTTTTCCAGCAGTCCATATCGGAAATGAAAAAAAGCTGGGGCAAATTGGCGTGCCGCAGCACTTCGCTACGTTCCTCTAAATCCATTTCCCGCGTTAGAAGGTAAAGCTCTTCCTGGGAAAGGGATTGGATCAGCTGCGTGGGATTGTGGGCGTGCAAAAAGAGCTCTCCTCTTTCGCGGAAAGGGATTTGATGGAAAACCCGCTCTTGTTCTTCGGGTTTGAGGCGCTCGAATTCTTCCTGATTCATGGCCCCATTATACAACGGGTCTTTTAATCGATCTGGAGGGACTTCAATTCACGTAAAAACTCGGGGAAAGCAAGCTGACCCGGCGCGTGGGCGCGGCCGATGAAACTATAGGTGAGGCGGGAGCCAAAAAGAAAGCCCAGGACCCGGGATGGCTGGCCTAATTTCCCCATGGAAAGGGTGATGAGATTTTGATTCCGGTGGTGCTGTGTGAATAAAAGAAGCCGGGCCACGTCCGATTTTTTTTGGGCCGTCACGGCAATTTTAATCCAATCTGCGCCAGCGCGTTTCGCTTTTTTCATGAGCAAGGTAAGCGCCTTCTCTGACGGGGTAGAGCAAAAGTTATGATAGGAAAGAATCACCTTCTTTCCTTTCCGGTGCGCCAGCGGAATCAGCCTTTCTCGAAGCCGGTTTGAAGCAAGTTCCACATCAATCATTTGGACGGAAGGAAGTACACTTTTAAAAAGCTCGAGCCGGCGTGAGTCGGATAACGTTTTCCTCCCACCCTCTTTTTTGCTTCGGATCGTGGCAATCAGAGGAAGGCCTAATTTTCTCAGTGTGTGGATTCTTTGAAGAATTGAATTGTTGTCCCAACGGCGGAAACAATCGATACGGATTTCAAGAAAAAGGGGCACGGTTTTGGGTGCCCCCCGAATGACTTTTTGAATTTGAGTGAATGGTTCCCGGTCGGAAACCGTCAGCGCAACCTGAGGCTTCAGGAGCAGCCCATCGAGTTGCCGCAATTCAGACACTTGTAACACGAGCCCGAGCGAACGGTGACATGACCGCAGTGGTCGCAAAAGGGCGCATCGCCCATCATTTGAGACAGATGCTCATCCAATTCAGAGAGGGGCTTCATATTTTCCCGGCGGTACGCAATTTTGGGAGGAACCAAGTGCGTTCCCCCATTAGCCTTGCCCTGCCCGTTGGCTTTGGGGGGTTTGGGAGTCTCCGCCGGAGCGGCGGCCTCTTTTTGTTCCGGTGGCACTTGGACAAAATCCGTCCGGCCCAGGTATTCCATCCCGAGCACCCGGAAAATATAATCCACAATCGAAGTCGCGTATTTCACGTTCGGATGGTCCACGGTTCCCTGCGGCTCGAAGCGCGTGAAGGTAAAGACGTTGACGTATTCGTCCAGCGGAACTCCGTATTGCAGGCCGAGGGAAACCGCGATGGCGAAACAATTCATCATGGAGCGGAAGGCCGCACCTTCTTTATGCATATCAATGAAGATCTCGCCGAGCGCCCGGTCTTCATATTCCCCGGTCCGCAAATAAACTTTTTGACCGCCCACCCGCGCTTCCTGCGTAAAGCCCGTGCGTTTCTTGGGAAGCCGGCGGCGCTTCAGCATCGGCGGATGAGCGGCATCTTTTTTGGAAGCATCCCCGGAAGTGGAATTGAGCGGCTGGGAGGCCTTGGAACCGTCCCGGTAAAGGGCCACGGCTTTCAAGCCGAGCCGCCAGGATTCGATGTAGAGTTTCTCAATTTCTTCGACTGTGATTTCGTGAGGCAGGTTAATCGTCTTGGAAATCGCGCCCGAGATAAACGGCTGCGCCGCGGCCATCATCCGGACATGGGACATGGGTTCCAGAAAACGCTTACCGTGCTTGCCGCATTTATTGGCGCAATCAAACACCGGCAAGTGTTCGGGTTTCAAGTGCGACGCTCCCTCAATCGTCATCACACCACAAATAACGTTACCGGCCTCGTCAATTTCGGCTGCGGAAAAACCCAGCGCTTCGAGAAGATTGAATTTGGGGTCGTTGTATTGTTCGGGTTGGAAACCGAGACGTTTCAACGTTTCTTCTCCCAAGGTCCACCGCGTAAACGCAAAGGGAAGGTCAAACACCGTGAGGAGAACCGCTTCCACTTTTTTAAGATCTTCGGTCTCCAACCCTTTTTCACGAAGGGTGGTCTCGTTCACCCAAGGGGCTCCCTTCAAAGAAGCCGTTCCTTGGATGTATTCAATCATGTCGCGGATTTCTCCCTCGCCATAGCCTAATTTTTTCAAGGCGAGGCACACGGATTTATTGACGATTTTGAAGTATCCGCCGCCCGCCAACTTTTTAAATTTAACGACTGAGAAATCGGGTTCGATGCCGGTCGTGTCGCAATCCATTAAAAGCCCGATGGTGCCGGTCGGAGCAATAACGGAGGCTTGGGCATTGCGGTAACCAAACCGCTCCCCCAACTCCAACGCTTCGTCCCAATCCTCGCACGCCGCCACCAAAAGATCCGGCGGGCAATGCTCTTCGCTAATCTTATACGCTGCCTCGCGGTGTTTCTTAATCACTCGCAGCATCGGTTCCCTGTTTGCCGAAAAACCCGGGAAAGCTTTTTTGGTTGCGGCAAGCTCCGCGGAAGTCCGGTACGCGTGGCCGGTCATAATCGCCGTGATGGCTCCACCGATGGCCAGGGCCTCGGGGCTGTCATAAGGAATCCCATCTACCATTAATAAGGTCCCCAAATTAGCGTAACCTAAACCGAGCGGCCGGTAGTCATGGCTATTCTGAGCGATAACCTTCGTAGGATAGGAAGCGAAATCCACGATGATTTCCATCGCTGCGATGAAGATCCGGACCGTGTGACGGAAAGCTTCGATATCAAACCGCCCGTCCTCATCTGCAAACTTCATGACATTAATAGAAGCGAGGTTGCAAGCGGAGTCGTTTAAGAACATATATTCGCTGCAGGGATTAGAGGCATAAATTCGGTCGGTATTGACCGAGGTGTGCCAATCGTTAACCGTGGTATCGAATTGCACGCCGGGGTCGGCGCACGCCCAGGCAGCATAAGCAATTTTCTGCATCAGCTCGCGGGCTTTATAGGTCTTGTGGACTTCTCCGGACGTGCGGAATTGAGTGGACCATTCCTGGTCTTCCAAGGCCGCCTTCATAAATTCGTCGCTAATCCGCACGGAGTTATTGGAGTTCTGGCCGGAGACGGTTTTATAGGCTTCTCCGTTGAAATCTGACGGGTAGCCGGCCGCAATGAGGGCCTTGGCCTTCTTCTCTTCTTTCATCTTCCATTCAATGAAATCAACGATCTCCGGGTGGTCCATGTCCAAGCAGACCATCTTGGCCGCCCGCCGGGTCGTGCCCCCGGATTTGGTGGCACCGGCGCCCCGGTCCAACACTTCGAGAAAAGACATGAGCCCTGAAGAAGTGCCGCCGCCGGAGAGCTTCTCATACTTACTTCGCACCTTGGAGAAATTGGTGCCGGTCCCCGAGCCAAATTTGAAAAGGCGGGCTTCGTTTTTGACCAGTTCGAAAATGGACATCAGGTCGTCGCCCACCGACTGAATGAAACAGGCCGAACACTGAGCGTGAGAATAGGAATCCGTCGTTTCTTGAATCTCACCGGTCTGGGGATTCCAATACCAGCTGCCACCGGAACCTTTAATTCCGTATTCATGGTAAAGACCGCAGTTAAACCATACCGGTGAATTGAAGGCAGCCTTCTGAGTGATTAACATGTGGGTCAACTCCGCCTCAAAAATATCCGCGTCGCCTTTGGTGTGGAAATAGCCACCCAAGTTTTCTCCAACAACCCGTAAGGTGTGGGCGATCCGGTGAACGACTTGTTTTGCGCTGATTTCGCTGCCCGTGCCAGGAACTCCGGCCTTTCTAAAATATTTTGAAACAATGATATCGGTAGCCAGCTGGGACCAATCCTTGGGGACCTCGATATTTTCCATCTTAAACACCGTGCTTCCGTCTGGATTGGCGATCACCGACGTGCGCTTTTCATACTTCAATTCATCCAGAGGATTCACACCGGAATGAGTGAAGAAGCGGCGGAACGAAAGTCCGGATCCGGCTTGCGTCCGTTCAATTTCTTCAGCGGACGGAGCCATCTTGCGTGTTTTTACGGTCATGGATTTCTCCTTGGTCCTAAGTGCTTATCCGGCGATACGTTACCATATATTGGGTTTTGAATCAATCGAGCTACCATATCTTGTGTGCCAGGGGAATAGATCGTCCTCAGTTGAATTTGTCTTTAATCAAAATTTTGGAGGACTATGTTGAAGGACTGGTTGAATAATTGTTGGAATGATTTTTAAGACTCCGTTAATGATTCCTTCCCTCCAACCTGGATGAAATTCTATTCCGCAGAAAATCAAAGTCAATTAAAAATTTTAAATTTTTATTTCCCAACACAAAATTCATGAAAAATCACGTCCAGGAGGTCTTCAGAGTAAACTTCTCCGATGAGTTCGCGAAGAGCCTCAATCGCTGCTTTCAGATCGACGAGGACAAATTCGATGGAATCATTTTGTTCTAAAGTCTTCCGAGAGGCGTCCAACAAATCAAACGCCTTTTCAACGGCGAGTTTATGCCGAAGATGGGTGAGAACCAAACTCTGGGCCGGTTTTGTTTGCAAAAGTTCTCTTTCAATCTTCTTTTCTAAATCTCTCAGCCCGGCACCGGTCCGGCAGGAAATGCGGCAAATTTTTTCCTGGGATTCGAAAGATCTGATTTCTTTCCAATCCAATTGCCGAGAAAGATCCGATTTGTTCACGACAACCAGGAAATTTTTTCCGTGAAGTTTTGAAAAAATTAATTCATCCTCTCTTGTCCAAGGAGTGGAACCGTCCACCACAAAGAGAAAGAGCTGCCCCTCTTTAAGGTAGGTCTCGGTTCGGGCGATTCCCATCCGGTCCAGTTCATCCCGAGCTGAAATCGAGAGGCCGGCAGTGTCCACTAAACGCACGGAAAATCCAGTAATTTCAAGGCTTTCCTCGAGGGCATCCCGCGTCGTTCCGGGGATCGATGAGACCAGGGCGCGATCCTTTTCCAAAAGCGCGTTCAGAAGGGATGATTTACCCACATTGGGACGTCCGATGATGACGGTAACGGGCCCTTCCCGGAGCGCGAGGCCTCGCTCAAAGCTTCCTCTGAGTAAGTGAATTTCTTTTTGGACTTCTTCTATTTCCTTCAGGCAAACCTCCCGCGAAGAGACTTCTAATCGTTCATCGGGAAAATCCAGGCTCGCTTCCAAGTGAGCGGAAATTTTAAGGAGTGCCTCTTTTAACTTTTCGATACGCTCGGAAAGTTTTCCTTGAAGCTGGCCAAGCGCCGTCTCAAGCGAGGCATCGCTTTTGGCTCGGATTAAATCCAGCACCGCCTCGGCCTGGGTCAAATCAATCTTTCCGTTTAAGAAAGCCCGTTTGGTAAATTCCCCGGGCTCGGCCGGCCGCGCCCCTCCACGAACGAGCGTTTCCAGAATCCGGCGCGTGATGCGCATCCCGCCGTGGCAATTGATTTCGACTACGTCTTGGCCGGTAAAGGATTGCGGGGACTTAAAAAGATTGACGAGGACCTCGTCGATTCGTTCATTTTTCTTGTCGGAAAAAAATCCGTGATGAATCGTGTGAGTGTGTTGGTCTCGCAGATTTCCGGATTTTGAAGGATTAAAAAATGCTTCGACTAAGGAGATGGCTTGTTTTCCGCTTACGCGAATAACGGCGATTCCTCCCTCGCCGGGCGGCGTAGCGACAGCCACAATGGTATCGTCCCCGTTTAATTCCGGCATAGACTCCGAAGTTCCCCGATTAAATAGAAAGAGCCTGTGCCCACGATTAAATCCTGACCAGAGGTGATTCGCCTGGCTAAAGCGAGTGCCGCGGGTACCGAAACCGCAGGTAGAAGGGTTTGGAAATGACTCTGCGCTTCCCTTAAAAGCAGGGCCGTTTCCTTGGCACGTGAAGATTGGCTCTCGGTCAAAATGCAGGTGTCAAAGACACGGCTGAGTGTTGTAAGCATCCGGTCCGAGCGTTTATCGCGGGAAGTACCAAAAATCAGGACCTTCCGCCTTTTTCCGAAGAGCCTCTTTACATTCCGGGTGAGGGCTTCAATCGATTTGGGATTGTGCGCACCGTCCAAGAGAATGGAGGAGTTGCGGTGGCCACGAATGAGTTCCATCCGGCCCGGCCAGTGGTTCGAGGCGACGCCTTCGAGCATGGCTTGAGGCGTGACAGGGAAATGATAACGCTTACGAAGGATGTCGCCCGCACGCAAGGCCATTCGGGCATTCAATTCCTGAAAATCACCCAAGAGCCGCAATTTCATTCCTGGGACGGATAAGGGGGACCAAAGCCTGCATCTTCTCTTCCGTGCCATCCTCTCGATTTCGCACTTCACTTCAGGAGGCTGAGGAGCAATGACCGCCTCCCCGCCCCTTCGAAGGACCGCGGCTTTTTCCCCGGCAATCTTCGCCAAGGTATTCCCCAAATAAGCTTCATGGTCAAAATGAATGGGGGTCAGGATAACGAGCTTGGCCGGAAGGGCATTCGTGGCATCTAAGCGCCCGCCCATCCCCACCTCGTAAACCGCCGCATCGACTTGGTTCTCTTTGAATAGAAGCGCCGCAAGAAGCGTCATGATTTCGAAGTAGGTAAACGGAAGCGCCATACCGTCGTTGCGAGGGTGCGCCTCCGGCCCTTTCGGGCCGTAGGCCCGGAGGGAAGCACCCGAAACAATCTCGAACCTGAGATTGTTTCGTCGGCCTATCGGCCTCCTCGCAAAGACGTGATGTTGAAGCGTTCTTTTTATTCGAAGCAATCCTTGTGCAAATTTTTCCTTCGTAACCGGTTTCCCGTTTATCAAAATCCGCTCGGTCGGGCTTTCCAAATGAGGCGATTGATAAAAGCCGACCCGCAGGCCGGAGCGCCTTAGAATTTCGGACAAGAAATAGGCCGTGGACCCTTTTCCTTTGGTCCCGGCCACAAGGACGGCAAAGATTCCCCGTTCAGGGCGACCGAAAATCCGCAGAAGCTCGCGCATCCGTTTCAAATTCCAAATCCGCGAGTTCGGCTTGCCGGCTTGTTCTAAATTGAGTAAAGAATTGAGGAAGGAAATTGCTTTCGGGTAATTCTGCACTGCCAACTGTTCCTAATGCCTAAAGTGTCTTTCGCCGGTGAAGGCCATGGCGATGCCGGTGCGGTCTGCGGCTCCAATCACTTCCTTGTCACGGATGGAGCCTCCGGGTTGGACGACAGCCCGGATTCCCGCTCTTCCGGCCAACTCAATCGAGTCGGCCATCGGGAAAAAGGCGTCGCTCGCCAAAAATCCGCCGCGGGCCCGAGGACCCGCTTTTTGAATCGCAATTTGCACCGAATCGACCCGTGACATCTGCCCCGCTCCGATGCCCACGGTTTGATAGCCTTGACTAATCACGATGGCGTTGGAGCGGACGGTTTTTACACACTTCCAAGCGAACAGCAATTCTTTTAATTCCCCGCCGGCCAAACGCGCCTTCGTGACCCATTGAAGTTTGGGCGCGCCCGTGCGGTCCCGGTCTTGAAGGAGAACACCGAACTTCGTAAAACGTAGGTTCCATCCGCCCTCCGGAGTTTGACCGACTTGAATTAAGCGGACATTTTTCCGGCCCTTTAAAAATTCGAAGGCTTCCGGTTCAAAGGACGGCGCGACGATGATTTCTAAAAAATTCAACCGCTCATAGATTTTCTTAGCGGTCTTTAGATCGCACAGCCGGTTGAGCCCCACGATTCCTCCGAAAGCTGACATCGGGTCGCAGGCGATGGCCCGTTCCACGGCCTGGGTCAGATTCTTATCCTCTGCAATCCCGGAGGGATTGGTGTGCTTGACGACACACGCGGTGGGCCGGTCAAATTCCGAAAGCACATCCAGCGTCGCCTCAAAATCCAAAAGATTATTGAAGGAGATTTCCTTGCCGTGCAGAACCTTGAAATTCAATCCCAATTTTTCAAGGTTGCGGTAAAGGGCTCCGCGTTGATGAGGATTTTCACCGTAACGCAGGACCTGGTCTCTTTCATAGAGAAGGTCCAGCTTCTCGGGTAAATCAGGGACGGTTCTCGGGGACAGTTCTGAACGCGAGGGTCTTGCCCTGAAGCGAGCGAGGTAATCGGCGATCAAACGGTCATAGCGGGATGTTTTTTCAAATACTTTTTGTGCGAGCCGGGCCCGCGTAGCGGCCGAAACCTTGCCCGAGTACTTTTTCATCTCTTCTACAATCAAAGGATAATCCAGGGGGTCCGTCACGACCGCCACCGATTCATGGTTCTTGGCCGCAGAGCGCAGAAGCGTAGGCCCGCCGATATCAATGTTCTCGATGGCCGTCTCCAGGCTCACCTTTTTTTTCGTCACCTCTTCAAAGGGATACAAATTCACAACAACCAGATCAATGGGCGCAATCCCCTGCTGACGGGCCTGGCGAACGTGAAGTTTTTTGTTCCGGCGAAAGAGAATTCCTCCGTGAATTTTGGGGTGAAGGGTCTTGACGCGGCCTTCCAAAATCTCGGGGAAGCCCGTGAAATCGGAAACGGACCGGGCAGGGATGCGGGCTTGTCGCAGAGTTTTCAACGTGCCGCCGGTGGATAAAATTTCAACTTTGAGTTGATGGAGGGAACGCGCGAAGGGGATGAGCCCCGTTTTATCGGAAACACTCAAAAGGGCGCGCTTAATTTTTTGCACTTCGAATTTCTTTCAAAACTTGTTTCTTGAAAATGGTCCGGAGCTTTTGGGTCACCGGGCCCGGAACGGCTTGGCCCACCCGCCTCGAATCAACTTCCCGGATGGGAAGGATCTCCCACGAAGTGTTCGTGAGGAAGGCCTCGTCGGCTGTGAAAAGTTCATGTCGGGTCAGGAATCTTTCTTCTACGGGAATTTTTCCGAGGCGGGCACATTCTATCACAAAGCGCCGCGTCACTCCATTGAGGAGCCCCACGGGCGGCGGCGTAAAAAGGCACCGGCTTTTGACGATGAAAAAATTTCCGATACGGGCCTCCGTCAAATAGCCTTCGCGGTTCAGAAAGACGAGTTCATAATTTCCGGCGGGCTGCGGTTCCAGGGTGGCCAGAACTTGGTTGAGACAGGCGGTGGTGCTTTTGGCTTCCGGAAAACTTTGATTGGAGTCATTGCGACGGACCGGCGTGGTCTTGAGAAGGACACCTTTCTGATACATCGCGGGCGGGTGCTTTCGTTCAGTGACGATGATAGACAGCGCAGGCACACTTACCTGTGGTGTTCCTATCAATGTTAATCTCACAAAAACATTTTTGTTCTTCGAATTGCTGACGGCCTTTTTCAATTCTCTTCGGATTTCTTCGCGCGATTTCGGGACTCGCAAGCCTACGGTTTTCGCGGAATCGAAAAACCGGTCCAGGTGCTCTTCCGGACGGAACAAAACTCCGTCATAAGTTTTAAGGCTTTCATAAATACCGGCCGTGTCGGGAGAGAAGAATTCGACTGAAATTAAATCTTTCATAAAACGAGGGAAGCTCCCATGAGGGCCTCGGCCAAAGCCTCTCCTTTATGGAGTGTTTCCTCATACTCCCGCCCCGGGTCGGAATCGGCCACAATCCCGGCCCCCACCTGAAGGTAGCCCCGGTTTTTCATCAGGACAAGCGTTCGAATAGCAATGTTTAACATCAAGTTACCGTCAAAACCCACATAACCCACCGAACCGGTATAAATCCCCCGCCGGACGGGCTCCAGTTCATCAATGATTTCCATGGAACGGATCTTGGGACAACCCGTGATGGTTCCTCCCGGAAACATGGCCTCGATAAGGTCCCAGCCGTCTTTGCCCGCCCGGAGCCGGCCGGTCACTTCCGAGACGATGTGAATCACGCGCGCATATTTTTCAAGCCGCATAAAATCTTTCACCTGCACGCTCTTCCATTCCGAAACCCGTCCTAAGTCATTGCGTTCTAAATCGACTAACATCAAATGCTCAGCTCGTTCCTTTTCGCTCGAGAAAAGTTCGCGCATAAAACGCTTTCGCTCCTCTGAGGTTCGGCCGCGCGGACGCGTTCCCGCAATCGGACACGTCACGCAACGGTTTCCCTTCTTCGCCACAAGAAGCTCCGGCGAGGAGCTTGCGATAAAAAGATCCCCCAAATGGAAAACGGCGGAATAGGGTGCGGGGTTCGCTTCACGAAGACGGTCGTAAAGCGCTAAGCGGGAGCCTTTGAATTCGAACGAGAAACGCTGCGATAAATTCGCTTGATAGATATCGCCCGCCGCGATGTAATCCTTGGCCCTTCGAACCATTTGTTCAAACTTATTCTGGGAAATCTCAGGGCGAAACCGCTTAAGGTACCAGGTACCTTCGCTACCTGGTACCTCCTTGCCGCCGGCCGGTTGATGATGGGTGGAATCAGAAATCGCTTCCTGCATTTCCTGGATGGTTTTCTCGGCCTTTTTCAGGGCTTCGTCAAATGAAACGCCCTTCTCGGGAAAAAGCCAGGAGATTAAATGATACGTTCCTTCTTCGTGGTCAAAGACCGCCAAGTCACGGAAGAATAAAAGCTCCAGCCACGGAAGAGACGGCCCTTTTTTCGGCCCTAGAGAAATGCGCTCAAAAACCTGGGCTAATTCATAGGCCCAATACCCCACGGCGCCTCCGGAAAAAAAATTGAAGGAAATATTCTTGGGGACACGGATTTTCCCGAAGAGCTTGCGAAGTTCGGCTGAAATTTGTTTCGTTTTCTTTTCCAAATTCCATTCTCCTGAAACCTGCAAGAGCTCTTCTTTATAAGAAAGACGGGTAAAGGGTCTCCAGCCTAAATAAGAATAGCGTTGGGCCTCGGAACGCGGTTCCGTGCTATCGAAAAAAAAGCTTTCCGGGTTTTGGAAATAAATTTTCTGATAAATGAGCCAGGGAGAGAGGGAAATTTTTTGGGGGGCCACTAGAGGAACGGAATATCCTGAATTGTAAAGATGACGGAGATTCATGCGCGGGCGCCAAACCCCGCCTCCTTACACTTGTTTTTCTTTGATGGATTTGAGATAGGTGAGGAAATCGCTATCCGTCGTCAGAAGGAGGCGGCTATCCTTCAACCCGTCCCGGTAGGATTCGAGCGTATTGAGGAAGCGGTAAAATTCGGGATCTTTCGTGTAAGCCTCAGCATAAATCTTAGTCGCCTCGGCATCGGCCTTTCCTTTGATCTCCTGCGCTTTGCGGTAAGCCTCAGAGGTAATGCGCTTTAACTCACGCTCCTTCTGGCCTTCAACCTCGGCCCGGATGGCCTGGCCCTCGGAGCGAAGTTTCTCGGCCGCGCGCTTCCGCTCGGAAATCATCCGTTCATAAACCCGGCGCTGGACGGATTCAATGTAATTAATCCGTTTAATGCGCAGGTCCACCAATTCAATTCCATAATCAGAAATGATCTTGGTGGCCTGCTCGAGGATTTGGCGTGTAATCGCATTGCGTCCCACGGAAACTTTTTCAAAGGTTCCCTCCGCGCTGATGTCCTCATCATTGATTTCCACCTCGAGAACCCGATTGGTATTTCGAACAATTTCCGGCGCCTCATAACGGGTGATGTGGTCGCGGGTAACGCCGTCTAAGATGTCATCCAAGCGGGATTGGGCGTTGGTTTCATGCTGCATCGTTTGCAGAAACTTCAAAGGATCCACAATCCGCCAGCGCGCCGTCACGTCCACCCAAATAAATTTTTTATCTTTGGTCGGAATTTCCGAGGGGTAGCCGTCCCATTCGAGGATCCGTTTGTCAAAATAATTGGCCTGTTGGACGAAAGGAGTTTTCCAATAAAGGCCGGCTTTTCGAATGGCACTGCCCATCGGTTCCCCGAATTGGGTAATGACCACCTGCTGGGTTTCGCTCACCACATAAGCGGAATGAAGCACCACAAAACCCGCGACGGCCAGGAGAATGATTAAAAAAGGAGCCACGACTGTTTTCATTGAGCCGTTTCTTTTTTCTCGTTTAAATTGAGTAAAGGAATGATTCCTTTTTGGGCCTCGTCGATGAAAATTTTTTCTTTGAGCCCCGGCAAAACGCTCCTCATGGTTTCCAGATAAATCCGCTGCCGGGTCACTTCCGGAGATTGGCGGTAGGCCTCCCACACCTGAAGAAATTTATTAGCATCTCCTTTGGCCCGGTTCACCCGGTCCAATTCATAACCTTCCGCCTCACGAATCGTCTGCTCCGCCTCGCCGCGGGCCTTGGGCACCACCCGGTTGTAGCCTTCCCAGGCTTGGTTGATGGATTTTTCTTTTTCTTGGCGGGCTTCATTGACTTCATTAAAAGAAGGCTTCACTTCATCGGGAGGATTCACGTCCTGAAGGACGACATTCAAAATCTCGATGCCGGCATTGTAACTATCCAAAACACTCTGCAATTCTATTTCCACTCGTTTACGGATTTCTTCGCGCCCGCTGGTCAACACTTCGTTCAACGTGTGGTCGCCGACGATAAGGCGCATCATCGCTTCGCTAATGTTACGGATGGTTTCGCGGATATTGCGGATTTGGAAGGCATACTTCACCGGGTCCTTCACGCGGTATTGGACAATCCATTCCACCACGGCCGTGTTGAGGTCGCCGGTAAGCATTAACGATTCATCCAAAAAAGGATTGCCTTCACTCGACCAAAGATTCCGGTTATGCCGCTTATCGTTACCGGTCGACTGACTGCTGAAAAGAACCACCTCGCCCTCCCGGCCTTCATAAACACTCCGTACACCCGATTGAATGGTCCGGAAACCGAATTCTTCTTTAAAAACGTGGGTGACTTTTACTTTAACCACCGTTTCGATGCCCAAAGGCAACTTCCCTTGAAGACCCGGCGAGGACGTACGGACATAACGCCCGAAGCGCTGTACCACACCCATTTCATCGGGCTCGACTTGATAAAAGGCAGTGGAAATGGTGGCCAACGCCAAAATCAAAAGGGTGAGCGGGATAATGAAAGGTTGAAGATTAGGAACGTTTTTGGAAGGAAAACCGGACGGCAAATTAAGATCCATGGTGGACGGGCCCGTGATGATAAAACAAAAGCCCGCTCGCCAGTTTGGGATAAAAGTAAGTGGTTTTTTGCGGCATGCGTTGTCCAGAATAGGCTAACTCCCGAATGGTGTCAACTTCGGGGGAACGCATCAAAAACGCGGCCGGTGCTTTATTTTGGCGGACGGCCTGCAGGGCCTCATCCGAAAAACGCGTGTACTCAATTTGCCCTGAAATAAATTGACCCAGAACCGCGGCCTCAATTTGAAAAGGCGCTTCTTGAGCGTCCTTCAAACGGATGAGAAAGCTCCCCCGTGGAAGAATCAGGCCGAATACTTTTGATTCCTTGGGTTGCTCGCTGAGTGTTTGAAAAATTGTTTCGTCCGGACAAGCGGTAAACTCAAAATGTTCGTGGAGCAAATCAAGAAATGCTTTTTCGTTTGTCGATTCAAGTGAACGAATCACCCGATGTGTGGGAAGGACCAGAAGACCGGGGTCATCCGTGGCCACCAAAGCCATCATCACAAAATCAAAATCCTCTTCACTGGAAATGCCGGGGAATTTTTCCCGCATCCGATGTTGGTATTCCAAAGCGGTTTCGTACCGGTGGTGGCCATCCGCGATGAGAATCTTTTCTGAGGTAAGGGTTTCGTGAACCACCTTTTGGTCCTCAGGACGGTCCATCGCCCAGAGACGGTGAAGTACGCCTTGGAAATCCCGCGCCTCGCAAAGGGAATTTTGTTTTTTTGCGGACTGTAAAAGTGATTTTATCCGGCCCGAATCCCGGTAAAGACCAAAAATCGGCGACAAATTAGTTTGGGTTTTTTCAAGAAGGAGCATCCGGTCCTTTTTCGGTGCATCAAACGTGGCTTCGTGACGAAAGACCGCTCCCGACTCTTCCAACTTGAGCGTTCCCACCACGGCAGTGCGTACAAGCGGCTGGGAAGTTAAAGGATGCGTAAAGCTTTGCTCGTAGAGATAAATGGCGGGCCGGGACTCCTGAACTAAAATTCCTTCCCGGGTCCAATCCTGCCACAACCGGGCAGCGCGCTCATGAAAATCAGGTTCTTTGCCTAAGATAAGCCGGATCACATTGTGGGGCGACTGGGCGTAAAGCGCTTCTTGGTCAGCGCGGGAGATGACGTCATAGGGCGGCGCAATCACCTGGCTCACCTCGACCCGCGAAGAATCATAGCGCCAGGCCCGAAAAGGCCTAAAATCCAGTTTTGTTTTCATTTTGATCATTATAGAATGGCTGCTTATGCCGATTGTCAATTCGAAGAGAATTAAACACCTGGCCCGGTATTTTGGAATCCTAGGATTTCTTTTTCTCTTGGGCTACGGTTATACAGATTATTCTTATTACTTTCTGATTTTACTCGGCCCTGCTTTTTTCCTGACCTACTGGCTCCGGACCTTCGAGCCTTTAAAAATAGTCACTTCATTCATTCCCAATGAACCCCTTTACAATAACCTTCTTATTTTATCTTCAACCCTCATCTACTTCGGGCTCATCGGATTTCAGCTCAAGAATATACTCAATGAACGGGGGAAAATTCGTCTGGTGATTCTTCTTATTTTCTTTGGCTTTCTTTTCTACATCCACCAGACGTCTTTCCGAGAACTGAGCCTTTATTGGGGCGAGACCAAAAAACTTCCCGTCCCCGGTTTTTTAGCTAACTTTGGCCCCGCCCGGGATCGGACGCTCGGGGACCAAAAGGGTTAACGAGCTCTCGTCGGACGCCACCAATAACATTCCTTCTGACATCACTCCGCGGATTTGAGCGGGTTCGAGATTGGCCACGACGATGACTTTTTTTCCCACCAATTCGGCCTCCGCATAGTGCTTGCGAATTCCCGCCACCACCGTTTTTTCCGAATCTCCGATTCGAATCTTTAAAACCAACAAGCGGTCTGCTTGAGGATGAGCCGTAGCGGAAATGATTTCAGCGGTACGAAGTTCAAGTTTCCTGAAGTCTTCAATGGTGATCATTTTAGCCTCCAAAAGTGTGACATTTTACCACAATCCGGGAAAACGCCAGCTTGATTTTGATGGGTCGAATGATATAATGCGCCATCTCTTTCACCACAAAGGAATCCTAATCTAAATGGAAAAAATAAAAATTGCGATTGCCGGCGTTGGCAATTGTGCCGCCTCCCTGATTCAGGGAATCGAATACTACCACCAGAACCCCAACGGCACCCACAAGAAGGCAAAAGAAGAACATCTCGGCTTGATGAATTATGACCTCGGGGGCTATTTTCCTGAGGGCATTGAAGTCGTCGCTGCGTTTGATATTGATAAACGTAAAGTGGGCGCCCGCTTTGACCAAGCCCTCAAGGCCAAGCCGAATTGCGTGATGGAGCTTTGGAACCACCTTCCCAAAAGCAAAGTCACGGTCCAAATGGGTCCCATCATGGACGGCTTCTCCGAACACATGAAGGAGTACCCTCCCGACCGCACGTTTATCCCCTCTGAGCGCAAGCCCGTCAATATCGAAAAAGTCCTCAAAGACAGCGGCGCTGAAATTCTTTTAAATTACCTCCCGGTGGGTTCAGAAAAAGCCACGCAACGTTACGCCGAGGCCTGCCTTAAAACGGATGTCAGTTTTATCAATTGCATGCCGGTTTTCATTGTCTCTGACCCCGGATGGGCGAAGCGATTCGAAGAAAAACGGATTCCTTGCATCGGAGATGATATCAAAGCGCAAATCGGAGCCACCATCACCCACCGGACGCTGACCAAACTGTTTATGGACCGGGGCGTCAAGATTGACCGGACCTATCAACTCAATACCGGCGGCAATACCGATTTTCTCAATATGCTGAACCGGGACCGGCTCAAATCCAAAAAAATCTCCAAGACCCTGGCCGTTCAAAGTTTGTTGGAAGAGCCTCTGGAAGACGACAACATTCATATCGGGCCCTCCGATTATGTGCCCTGGCAGAATGACCAAAAAATCTGTTTCCTTCGAATTGAAGGGCGCGGTTTCGCGGGTTTTCCCGTGAGCATGGAACTCCGGCTCTCCGTTGAAGATTCTCCCAACAGCGCCGGGTGCGCCATCGATGCCATTCGGTGCTGTAAATTGGCCCGGGATCGAAAAATCGGCGGGCCTCTTATTTCCATCTCGGCTTACACGATGAAGCATCCGCCCAAACAAATTCCGGATAACGAAGCGCGCGAACTCGTTAAAAAATTCATTCAAGGGACCTGTCCTCGTTAATTTCCTTTCCCCGAAATGCTCCGCCGGCTGGTTTATCCCAAAGTTGAGCCTGTCCTCAACCGGGCCGCACGGTTCTGCCTAGAAAAAAATTTCACTCCCAACCAATTAACCTTAGCCGGCCTCGGCGTAAATTTCCTAGCCGGGTGGATTTACGGCACGGGGGTGATCTTCCTGGGCGGCGTAGTGACTCTCTTGGCGGGATTAGGCGACCTCTTAGACGGGCCGGTCGCTCGCCTGAGCGGCAAGGCGAGTCCTTTCGGCGCTTTTTTAGACTCCACCGTGGACCGGTATTCCGATTTTTTTCTTTTTGGGGGACTCGCCTTTTACTATGCGAGAGAAGAATCCTGGGGCTGGTTCCTGGCCTGCCTGGGAATTATTCTGGGTGCTTTTGTCACCAGTTACACGAAGGCCCGTTCTGAGAGCCTGATTCCTGCTTGTTCGGTAGGAATTTTTGAACGAGCCGAGCGGGTGATTCTTTTGGCTCTGGGTTCTTTTATCCCCGGCCTACTGCCGTGGGTGCTTCTAATCCTCTTGGTGGGAACCCACGTCACCGCTTTGCAGCGGATTTTCTTCGTTAAGAACGCTCTGAAATAATCAGGTAATCAATACCGCCCCGGCAATGACCGTCGTCCAATGCCCGCCGTTATGACCTCGGGCACTCTGAGTAATCGCTGTGGTTTTAACGATCTCGTTCGAAATCTTCCAAATTTCTTTTCTCTTATCGTAGCTTGAATTGGGATTAAACTTCACGCCTAAGATTGTGGCCAACATGCTGGCCGCCAAGTCCTCCGCGTAATCTCCTGTCTTTTTTTCATTCCAGCCATAAGAATGATGCTCGGAAAGATAACCGTAATGTTCGGGCCGCTTCGGAATCGCAATTCCGACGGAGGCTGCAATCAAACGGTTCGGCTCGTTGGTGGCGTTTTCGCTGATGACCACGTGAAGGATCTGGCCCGGCGATAAGTACTTGAGCCCCGCCTCCTTGGTAATCAATTTACAAAAAGGCGGATAAATACTCGAAACGCGGACAATGTTGAAGGGGGCAATCCCCGCGTCACGAAGCGCCAACTCGAAGCTAGATAATTTTTCCTTGTGAATCCCGACTCCCTTGGTGATGAAAATTCGTTTAGGTAGAAACACTTCTTCTCTTTCCTCCTATTTTTGACACTGAGGACAAAACGAGCTGGTTCGGCCCGCTAATTTCACGGTCCGAATGCCCTCGCCGCAAACCCGGCACGGTTCTCCCCCGCGGCCGTAAACCCGGTGAAACTCCTGAAACCGTCCCCGGGTTCCGTCGGCGTGAAGATAGTCATCAATGGAAGAGCCTCCCCACCGAATGGCTTCTTCCAAAACCTCGCAAAGGGCTTCGTGAAGGCGCTCAAGACGCCGCCGGGTAATCCGGTGAGCCCGCTCGACAGGACGAATTCCGGCGCGGTAAAGTGATTCGTCCGAATAAATATTACCGAGGCCTGAAACAAGGGTTTGATTTAAAAGAAGGTTCTTAATCGGTGAGCGCCGGGCTTTGAATAGCGAGGCGAATGCTTTGGCATCGCATTGCCACGGTTCGGGTCCTAAATTTTTGACTCCCTCGGGGAAAGCGTTTTCCTCTGTCGGCGTCAATCGAATGGATCCGAACCGGCGCACGTCCCGGAAGATTAACCCCCTCACCTTCATCCTCTCCCCCTGAAGGGGAGAGGAAAAAGAAGAAGTAAGATTTCCCCTCTCCCCTTTGGGGAGAGGGTTAGGGTGAGGGGTGCTGAAATGCAAAATGAAATGACTGTGAGACAACAAGGGTTGCGGCAAGGATTCCACAAGGAGAAGCTGCCCGGTCATTCCTAAATGAAACCACAAAGTCCAACCTCCTTTGAGGTCGATCCGGAGAAATTTGGCGCGTCGTTGCACGGATTGGATCTTTTTTCCGCAAAGGTTTTTTTCGAATTGAGCGCGGGGCGTCTTGAGAAGGGCGGGGTGATGAATTTCAATCTTTTCAATCTGGCGGCCCACAAGGAACCGATTCAACTGAGAAGCCAACGTTTCTACTTCGGGGAGTTCAGGCATGAGGAATCGAACATCGGGTGAATCATAAGGAACGGCGAACGGTTTGTCAATTAACGGCCCAGCGGATATCTTTCCAAAAACCCTCCGCGAGGGGTGTGATAGAACTCAATTTGTTTTTCGCCGCGGCGCCAGCAGTAATAAATCGATTTCTCCTCCTGCCGAGCGGGAAAATCCACCAAGCCCTTTTCCACATGGCGTAGAAAGCATCCCAAGGAGCGAATCTTTTGAATTTGCTCTTCCAATGAAAGAAGCGCTTCCTCCAAGGCCTTCAACTGGAGTTCCGGCGGAGACGTCCCTTCCACCATTTCCTCGAAGAAAAGCTGGTCTTCCAGACGCCGGAAGGCCTCGTGTTTCGACTCCAGCTGGGCCAAGAGAACTTCCAGTTGGGGGAGTAATGCGTTGGCCTCATCGAGATTGAAGATTCTGCGCGATGGGTTCATGGTTTCATTCTCCTAGAATTCGTTTGGGGTTATCCGAATAAACAATTTTGCGTTCGGATCGATTCAAAAGAAAATCTAATTTCAACCGCTCAACGGCCGGGTGCGAATAAGGAAGATCCGAGCCGAAAACCACTTTGGAGGCTCCGAGCCGGCGAAGGATGAGCCCGCTTCGCCAATAAGAAAGCGTGGAGGTTTCCACCCAGACATTCCGGTTTCTCGCCGCGACGGTGATCGTCTTTTCGTACGAGTCTTTTCCCCCGTGAAAAAGAACGAAAGAGGTCCGGCGATGACGTTTAAAGATTTTTTCCCACTCCCGGGGGCCGCAGTTTTTCTCGTGGGAGGTATGAAGGAAAACCGGGAGCCCTTCGGCTTCGACTTCATTGATCAGCGGCTCGGCCTCTTGGGGAGAAAATTTTTCAGAGCGGGGATGAAGTTTGACTCCGCGGGCGCCGGAATGAATCGAGCGGTGAAGTTCGGCCACGGCGCGGTTTCCCGTGCGGGGACTCAGCCGAGCAAAAGGAATTAACCTTGAATCCGAAGCGCTTGCTTTCAAGACTCGATCGTTTGACCTCTCGTAGGTGGGTCCGGCGTCCACTTCGTCGATGGCGAACAAAACGGCCCGGCTGATTTGATGTTCATTCAGCGTTTTCCGGACTTGGGGCAAAAAAAACGAGGCGCCGTCCCGCGAACGCCCCAAGTGGAGATGGAGGTCCCAACATTCCAATTTAACGATCCGGCTCAATCTCGCCCGCAACCGTCGGCACCAGACCTCCGGAGCGGGCCACATTGATAACGCTTTCATCGCTCAAGCGGGAAAAATTTCCCGCCAATTTGTTTCCGACCACAAAACAGTTCAAATTGATTTTTTTATAAGCGAAATCCAGCTTGCGGTTGATGACGATGGGCATCGTGATAATAGGAATATTCACAAATTCCTGGACCACGTATTCTCCCTTAAGCGCCCGGTCAATCGCCGTGTTCCAATCCTCGTCTTTAGATTCCCGGCCGATCCAAACTCCTTTTCCGCCGTAGCCGGTGGAGGGCTTTAAGATCAGCGTTTCTCTCTCGTCTTTCAAGAAATCCACGAGGTAAATTTTCTTCCCCCCGTAGAATTTATCCGCATCGATCAACCGCCGTGTCCAGCAAAGGTATTCACGCTTAATCCGGTTTTCTTCGTCGGTGAAGAAATGGTCGTATTCCGGATTCGTCAGAAGCGAGAGAAGGGACTTGGTGCTACCGAGCTTTGAACGGAGCGGATTGACCATGCAAATTGCTTTATCACGGTAAGCTTGAACAAAATCTTTGACTTCATCGATCCGTTCCAAGAGCTCGTCAAAAATCACGCGCCGGTAAACCAAGTGGATCCGGAAATTTTTATGATAGAGTTTACCGCCTTTATAAGAAAGTTCGCGCGGATCCGCAATCGTTGTCTTGTAACCTTTTGCTTCAAAGAGCGCCTTGAAGGATTCGAATTCCGGCTGGGTCCTCACCGTCCGCCAATCCACAATCGCGATATTGGGGACTTCATAACCGCCGAATTCTTCCCACGCTTCGAGAAGGGCCGTCAAGACCCGCTCGCGGCGAAAGTCGCGTTTGACCGCATACTCTGAAAAAAATCCCTGCAGGAGTTTTTCTTCGAAGAGCATTTCTTCCAGAAGGTCCGCATAGCCAGCACCGGCGGGAGAATCACAATTGAGTTCGATAATCTTCAACAATTCGCCGTGCAAGAAGGCGTCAAAGCGGGCGAAGATCACATTCCGGGGATAGCCGGGATCGATTTCTACCAGAGACTGAGCCTCGGGGCTTAATTGGAAGTAGTGCCTGAGGCCGGGTTCTTCAAAATAGAGCCTCGTTGCCGTGTTGACGATCTCCATCAAGGCACTGTTTACCCTTTTAAGAAGCCGTTCCTGGCCGGGTGTCAAAATATGGGGCTTATAAAAGGTGGGGATGGTAAAACGTCCGTACTTCAAAAGGGTTTTGGAAAGCCGGCCCTGGAAATTTTCGATGGCGGCCACGGTCTCGGCTTCGTGGTTCGTGAGGTGTTGGTCGTAAAGGTGATCGAGATTCCGTCCCGTCGATCCCTCAGTTGAAGCTGACACGATAGGGTCCCGCAAGTTTAGCTTCTCCTCCTAGAACGCTCACCCCAACCGCGCGAATTTGAACGCCTCCGCCGGTTTTCGTCTTTTGTGGGTTCCACGTCGTTTTGTAAACGCCCCCTTGCTGATGATCATAAAAAGATTCCAGGGGCTTCCAAGTCTTAGCGCCGTCCAGCGTTTCTTCGAAACGGACCTCCTCAAGATACGGGTCAATGAACGTCATCGTTAAAGTCAAGACGATCGGAGCCCGCTTGAGTGCCGTCTCGGGATTGGCCACTCGGTTGCCTATTTTAAACGAACTCACGCGATTCTGCATCCGAATTTCTTTTCCTTGAATGCCCTCGGGGTAATGCAAACCTCCTTGCAACCGGTCAATGAGCAGTTTTCCCTTGGCGGAGCCTCGTTTGATTTGGACGATGAAGCCCAATTCCAAAATCCGATCCCAATTTTTTACTTGGCGGAACGCGGAAAAAGGAATCACAATGCGCCGCCAGTTTTTTTCTTCGCCGGCACCGGTCAGCCGGACGGCCGAGGCCCGGCTCGCCACGTCTTCTCCAAAGACAAACCGCTTGTTCGAGTTCGTATCTTCCTGAATTTCCACCAAAAGATTCACCGGTTCCCCCGAGAACTCCTGATTCTTCACCCATAAGGAAAGATAACTCATTTCGGACAAATTTAAAGGCCCTAATTTAATCCACCCTTCGGCCTCGCTAGCTGATTCATCCACCTCAAAATCCATCTCCAGGGATTCCGTGCCTTTCGGCCCCAGAGGAAGGAGACGGTTCCCCTGTAAAAGGCCAAAGGTATCCGGGATAAGGACCAGAAGGCTGAGGGCGAGAACCAGACTGAAAAATCTATTTTTGAAATTCAATTTGATCAAAGAAAACGGTTCCTTTTTTATACGTGGCCAGGACATCGTCAAAAACTACCACAAATTCAGAAACCTGGGTCCAATCCGTGACGGCCGGATTCTTCCTAAAGGGAATGCGCACGCCCTGCCACTGGCTGGAAAGCACCTGCACCAAGTAACTCGCCCGTTCCCCTTGCTTAGTTTTGAGCTCAATCTTGAGACGCTTTGTAAATTTTCCGTCTGCGCCGCCGCGGACATAAAAGGAAAGCCATTCGTAGGGCGACGCGTCCAAGGCGCCCAATTTCATCCAGAAACCGTTGAAAGCCGGCTTGGAGGATTGCACATCGTAATCGAGCCGGAGGGCATGGCCTGAGTTTGGATTTTCAAAATCATCGGCCTCGATGCCGTCTAAGCATTCTTGTTCCGGATCCGAGGGGTCGAAATTCCATGCTCCCCATTCCTGGCCTAAGTTATTGGGTTTTTTCCCGGAATTGAAATCGGCGATGACGAGAGGGCCAGGCATATCGTTTGCAAAAAGAAGTGTCGGAACCAAAAGGGGCCAGGCCCCTTTTAGGCACCAAGCGAAAAGGGGCCTGGCCCCTTTTGGTTTTCCCGCATCGCTCCTACTTACCTTCCCCACGCAAAACCTTCTCCACCGTCTCACCAATGTCCGCCGGTGAATCCGCGACCTGGACTCCCACCTTCCGAAGACGTTCGATTTTATCTTGCGCCCGCTCCGAGGCGCCACCGATGATGGCTCCGGCGTGTCCCATGCGTTTTCCGGGAGGGGCAGTCCGGCCGGCCACAAAGGCCACCACAGGTTTGCGAATCCTTTTTTGAATGATTTGCGCGGCTTCATCTTCAGCCACTCCACCGATTTCTCCGATGAGAACAATGATTTCCGTTTCCGGATCCTTTTCAAAAAGATCCAGCGCATCCACAAAGGTGGTTCCCACAATCGCATCGCCGCCGATTCCGATGCAGGTCGATTGGCCGATTCCCCGGGTCGTCATCTGCCACACCGCCTCGTACGTGAGCGTACCGCTTCGGGACACCACCCCGACCGAGCCCCGCTTATGAATATAGCCCGGCATGATTCCGACCTTGCACTCGTCCGGGGTAATGATTCCGGGGCAATTGGGGCCGATTAAACGGACGGGCTGGGAGCGGATCTCTTCTTTAATGCGGGCCATTTCCAGGGCCGGAATCCCTTCCGTGATACAAATCACCAATTCAACCTTCGCACTCACGGCTTCGCGAATGGCATCGGCCGCAAACCGGGCCGGCACGTAAATCACGGACGCATCGGCACCCGTTTCACGGACGGCGTCGGAGACTTTATCGAAAACCGGCACGCCATGAATCTTTTGGCCTTTTTTCCCCGGCGTCACCCCCGCCACAATTTTTGTTCCGTATTCAATCATCTGCTGGGTATGAAACGAGCCGTGGGTCCCGGTGATTCCTTGAACAATGACTTTAGTGTTTCGATTAACGAGAATGGACACAGGAGACCGCCTTCTTTGCCGCTTCATCTAAACTGGAGGCTGAGAGAATATTGAGCTTTGATTTTTTTAAAATTTCTTTGCCTTGCTGTGACTGGGTACCTTCCAAACGGACCACCAAAGGCACCTTCAATTGAACTTCTTCAACGGCACTCAGGATGCCCTCCGCAATGACGTCGCAGCGCATGATGCCGCCAAAAATATTAACGAGAATGGCTTGGACTTTCGGGTCCTGAAGAATGATTTTGAAGGCAGCCGCTACTTTTTCTTTGTTCGCTCCCCCGCCGACATCCAAAAAATTGGCTGGCTCCCCGCCCGCGAGTTTAATCAAATCCATCGTGGCCATCGCCAGACCGGCACCGTTCACCATGCAGCCGATATTTCCTTCCAGGCCCACGTAACTCAAACCAAACTTTTTTGCTTCCGTTTCACGGGGGTCCTCCTGATTGGGATCTTGGAGCACCGCTAGCTCCGGATGCCGCTCCAGGCCGTTGTCATCGATCCGGATTTTTGCATCGACGGCCAGGAAATCTCCGGCCGGGGTTTGGACCAACGGATTAATTTCTACAAGGCTGGCGTCTTTTTCTAAAAAAATCTTCGCCATGGCGGATAAGATCGAGGCGACTTGTTTTCTTTCTTTGGGATTCAGTTTTCCCTTTTTAAGAAATTCTTCGGCCTCAGAAAGGGAGAGCGGAGCAAAAGGTGAAAAGGTTTTCTTCCAAATCGCCTCGGGACTTTTTTGGGCAACCTCCTCAATTTCCATTCCCCCCGCTTCGGAAAAAATGAGACAGGGTTTTTCTTGCGAGCGGTCAAGGACCACCGCCGCGTAAAATTCCTTTTGAATGTCGGTTTGGACTTGAATGAGGACAAAATCAACCGGCTGGCCGGTGGGCCCAGTTTGATGGGTTTTGAGACGTTTGCCTAAGATTTTCTGGCTGGCTTGGCGGACTTTATCCCGGCCGTCGATTAAGAGGACGCCACCCGCTTTTCCCCGTCCTCCGGCATGGATTTGCGCCTTGACGACAAACTTTTCGCCCCCCAATTCCAAGGCGATTTGTTGGGCTTCTTCCGGAGTCCGGGCGATTTTTCCGCTAGGAACGGGAATGCCGGATTGACGGAGAAGATCCTTGGCTTGGTATTCGTGAAGATTCATTGGGGACGGTTCTCGGGGACAGTTCTGGAGAACCGTCCCCGCTTAGTTACGTTTTCCAATTGAAACGTAAGCTTGGTCGGCAGGACCTGTGTAATCGGCTTCGGGACGGATGAGACGGTTATCGGCTAATTGTTCCAGCACGTGAGCCGTCCAACCGGCCGCACGGCTCATGGCAAAAATCGTGGTGAAGAAATCAACGGGGATCCCGACGGCGTGGAGAACGATGGAGGAATAAAAATCAACATTGGGCGAAATGGGTTTTTCCTGCTGAACCGCCTTCTCGATCGCAAGAGCCACTTTGAACCATTTCTCAGTGTCTGTGCCGCGCGTGAGCTTCTCGGCAATTTCTCTAAATTGCGGCGCCCGAGGGTCTTCTTTCTTATAAACCCGATGGCCGAACCCCATCACTTTTTTCTTCTGATCAAAAAGAGATTTTACGTAACTCGGCGCATGCTCGGGCGTGCCCACGGCCAAAAACATTTCCATGGCTCGCTGATTGGCGGAGCCGTGAAGATCCCCTTTCAGCGTCCCGATCGCGCTGGTAATGGCAGAATAGATGTCAGATTGAGTGGCAATCGTTACCCGAGCGGCAAAAGTGGAGGCATTGAGACCGTGATCGGCCAGCATGATGAGGTACTGGTCGAGCGCCTTCACCTGGGCCGGCGGCGAAGGCGTGCCATGAAGCATCAATAGGAAATTCTCAGCATGAGACAGGACTTTTTTCGGATGAACGACTTTCTGTTTCTGCCGGATTCGGTGGAAGGCGGCCACGATGGTGGGCATGACCGCAACGAGCCGTTTTGATTTTTGGAGATTGGCTTCGCGCGAATTGGCGTCGGCCTGCGGATCAAAGAGCCCCAGCGCGGAAACCGTGGTACGAAGCATGGCCATCGGATTGGCCGAGCGCGGAAACTCCTGGAGAAAATTTAGAACTTCATCCGGAAGAGCGCGGAGGCTGGCGAGTTCTTTGGAAAAGGAATCCAGTTCGGCGTGCGTAGGAAGCTTGCGAAAAAAAAGCAGGAAAGTGACTTCTTCGAAACTGGATTTCTCAATGAGGTCCTGAATCGGAATCCCCAGATAAAGAAGCCGGCTCGCTTCCCCGTCAACGAGACTTAAACCCGTCTGAGCGGCAACGATTCCTTCGAGACCTTTAGAGAAGCTATTATTCATACCGGCAAAGCGCCTATTATATTCGTTTTTTCAAAAGGGGCCAGGCCCCTTTTTGAGGGTCTGATAACGGCCAGCTAAATGATCGGCGGCGTATTTCACATACCGTTTTGCCCACTCAATCAAACCCCGAATTTCTGTTTTGGTGAGATTCCGGACCCATTGGGCCGGTCTTCCAAAGTAAAGAGAACCCGGTTTTAACCGCATTCCATGCGGAACAAGGCTCCCGGCCCCTAAAACGGTTCCCGACCCGATCGTTGCGCCGTCCATCACAATCGATCCCATTCCGACCAGAGACCCGTCTTTAATCGTGCACGCGTGAAGAATGACGCTGTGGCCGACGACCACGTATTCGCCCACCAGGCAGGGCCGGTTGGTTTCCACGTGAAGAACGGAAAGATCTTGGATGTTCGTGTAGCGGCCCACTTCAATTCGGTTGATATCGCCACGGAGAACCGAATTCGGCCAAACGCTGGAATAATCCCCCAACCGGACCCGGCCTTCAACAACCGCACTCGGTGCCACATAGACTTGTTTGCCGATTTTGGGATGAAAGACCGAGGACATAGAATTCCCCCTCACCTTAATCCTCTCCCCCTAAAGGGGGAGAGGAAAACTAATTCTGTCTTTTCCCTCTCCCCTTTGGGGAGAGGGTTAGGGTGAGGGGTTATCATTTCTTAATCAAATGAATCAGATTAAAAGTGATGTCGCGATTGACTTCCGCAATGGAATCAACGAGCGGGATGTCTTTGGGGCAAATCTCCAGGCAATTTTGCGCGTTCCCGCAATCCTCAATTCCTCCTTCACCCATGAGGGCTCGGAGCCTTTCTAATTTGATTTCTTTTCCCAGGGGATGGCGGTTGAAAAGCCGGGCTTGGCTCAGGACCATCGCGCCCACGAATTGGGTTTTTTCATTCACCTGCGGACAAACTTCGAGGCAAGCGCCGCAGGAAAAACAGCGCGACAGCGCATAATTAATGTGTTGGTCTTCGGGGAGAATTTTGGGGCCCGGTCCGTGCTCTTCAGTGTCTTTGAGAGGAACCCAGGCTTTGACCCGTTTTAAATTTTCAAAAAGGGAAGAGCGATCGACGACTAAATCCCGGACCAGCGGAAATTTCGTCATCGGCTCAAGGGTAATCGGCTGGCTGAGCGAATCAACCAACGCGGAACAGGCCTGACGGACCCGGCCGTTAATCACCATCGTGCAGATGCCGCAGATTTCTTCCAGACAACTCGATTCCCAAGTAATCGGCGTTGTCGGACGGCCGTCAAAGGACTTTAGATTTTTCCGGATTTCCTGAAGGCACGTAATGATATTGAGGTAAGGCCGGTACGGCAGATGATATTCTTCCCAGAAAGAACGGGCCATGGGCGAGTCTTGGCGTTTGATGCGAAGGACAACTTTTTCAGGCTTGGCGGCCACGTTAATATTTTCTTTCCTTGGGTTGAATTAAGGAAGTGTCTACCGGCTCGTCAAATAATTGCGGGCCCTCGGGTGTCCATTTCGCCACGGTTGTCTTGAGCCAATTCGCGTCGTCGCGGTTCGGAAAATCCGGTTTGTAATGCGAGCCGCGGCTTTCGTTGCGCCGCAACGCCCCGAGTGTCACAATGCGCGCCAGCTCCAGCATATTTTGGAGTTGGCGCGTGAAGACCACGCTTTGATTGGCCCAGCGGGTTTTATCCCCTATATTCACGTCTTTTAATCTTTCCTTGAGTTCTAAAAGTTTCGCGTCGGTTTCTTTGAGCTTGTCGTTATATCGGATGACGCTCACGTTGTCCGTCATCCAACGGCCCATTTCTTCCCAAATCCGGTACGGATTCTCCCGGCCGTGGGAATGGTAGAACGCCTCAAATTTATCGGTTTCCAATTTTTTCTGATGATCGAAGTGACGTGAATGGACGGATTCAGCGCTGGTCTGGAGGCCGCCGATGTATTCCTGTACACGCTGGGCTGCCAATTCGCCGCCGTAAAGACAGGAAAGAAGCGAATTTGCGCCGAGCCGGTTGGCTCCGTGATATTGATATTCACACTCCCCGGCCGCAAGAATTCCGGGGACATTCGACATCTGACGCGAATCAATGTAGATTCCGCCCATGGTGTAATGAACCGCGGGGAAAACCCGCATCGGGACTTTGCTGGGATCTTCCCCTACAAACTTTTCGTAAATTTCCAGGATTCCCTTGAGTTTGTCTTCAAGGACTTTGCGGTCAATGTGGGCGATGTCCAGATAAACGACGTCTTCGCCGTTCACGCCCAATTTCAATTCACGGCAAACTTTGAAAATAGCCCGCGAGGCAATGTCGCGTGGAACGAGATTCCCGTAATTCGGATACCATTCTTCTAAAAAATACCAGCGCTTATCGCCTTTATAAGTCCAGAGCCGGCCGCCCTCGCCGCGTACGGCTTCCGAAATCAAACGGTGTTTGTCCTCGCCGCGAATGGCGGTGGGATGGACTTGAATAAATTCACCGTTGGCGTACCAAACGCCTTGTTGAAAGAGGGCTCCGGCTGCGGAGCCGGTGCAAATCATGGAATTCGTGCTTTTTCCGAAAATAACTCCGATGCCTCCGGTGGCCATTAAGACCGCGTCGGCCCGGAAAGATTGGATTTCGAGATTAGTCAAATGAACGGCGATAACTCCGCGGCTCACGCCCGAATCGTCGATAACGGCCGATAAAAATTCCCAGCCTTCGTAGCGTTTTACGAGGCCTTCGGCTTCAAAACGCCTCACCTGTTCATCCAACGCATAAAGCATTTGCTGGCCGGTCGTGGATCCGGCAAAGGCGGTACGGTGAAATTTGGTTCCGCCAAACCGGCGGAAATCAATGTCGCCTTCTTGGGTGCGGTTAAACGCCACGCCCATCCGGTCGAGGAGATAAATATAGGAAGGTGCACGTTCACACATTCCCTGAACCATGGGCTGATTGGCAAGGTAATCGCCGCCGTGAATGGTCTCCTCAAAATGAATGCGCGGAGAATCGCCCTCGCCTTTCGTGTTGACGGAAGCGTTGATGCCGCCTTGGGCACAGACGGAGTGGGAGCGTTTGCACGCCACAATCGAGATGAGTTGGACCGGAATCCCGCGTTCGGCGAGTTTAATGGTGGCAAAGAGCCCCGCTAATCCACCGCCTACCACAATGACTTTAGGTTTGAAGTTTGTCATTTAACGGACCAAGCGAAGGAGCGAACTCAGGCCGAGCGCAAAAAGGACCAGGCCTCCCACCGCAGACCAAAGCCCGGCGATTTTTTGCGAGCGCTGGCTCACCGTAAAACCCCAGCTGACGAGAAATCCCCAGATGCCGTTGGCGAAATGAAACATCACGGCGGCCAGACCCGCGATGTAAAACCAGAAAATCCACGGCGTAGCCATGAGTTCCTGCATCCGGGCAAAGCTCACTTCCGTGCCGTACAGAGCATGAGCAATCCGGGTGTGATACACGTGGTAGCCGATGTAAACAAAGGTAACGAGCCCGGTCCAGCGTTGGAAGGTATAAAGAATATTTTTCGGATACGGGTACCAAGCGAGATTATTTTTCCCGGTCGTCCAGACATAAATTCCGTAGAGCGCGTGATAAAGAATCGGAATCCCGATGAAGGTGATTTCTAAAAATACGACAAGAGGCAGGCTTTGAAGGAACTTAATCTGCCGGTTGTAGGCCTCGGCCCCGAAGAGAATGAAGGAATTGGTAAACATATGCTCCAAGAGGAAGAAGCCGATTGGAAAAATTCCCGCGAGTGAATGCAGCCTCCGGAGCCAAAAATGCAGTGTGGAGTTAGACGGAGTTTGGGTCATTTCACCTTGATGAGTTGGCGAAGCACGTAAGGGAGGATGCCACCGTGTTGATAATAGGAAAGCTCGACCGGGGTGTCAATCCGCGAAACGGCCTGGAATTTTTTCTCACCGGACTTCGCCTGCACGCGGACGGTCAATTTTTTTCCGGGCTTTAAATCTTGCGCCACGCCTTGGATCGAAAAAATCTCTTCGCCGGTCAGGCCCAGCGATTCGCGGGTTTGGCCTTTTTCAAATTCCAGCGGCAGGACGCCCATCCCAATGAGATTCGAGCGGTGGATCCGTTCGAAACTTTCCGCAATCACGGCCCGAACGCCCAAGAGCGCCGGGCCTTTGGCGGCCCAGTCACGCGAGGAGCCGGCCCCGTATTCTTTTCCGGCAAGGACCAGAAGCGGAATCTTTTCCTTCTGATATTTCATGGCGGCCTCGAAAATGGACATTTCTCCGCCGGCGGAGAAATGTCGGGTCCAGCCGCCTTCGGTCCCGGGGGCCAGAAGATTTTTCAGCCGGACATTGGCAAACGTGCCGCGCATCATCACTTCATGATTGCCGCGCCGCGAACCGTAAGAATTAAAATCCTTGGGATCCACCCCATGCGAAATGAGATACTGGCCGGCCGGGCTGTCTTTAGGGATGGCGCCTGCCGGTGAAATATGGTCGGTGGTGACTGAATTGCCGACCATCACCAGGACCCGCGCGCCTTCGATGTCTTTTAAAGGAAGAGGTTGGGCCGGGAAATTTTCAAAGTAAGGGGGATTTTTGACGTAGGTGGATTTCGGGTCCCACGCGAACGTGTCACCCGTTGGAACTTTGAGCGAGCGCCAATTTTCATCCCCGTCAAAAACGTGCGCATACTCTTTTTGAAACATCTCCGCACTCACTGAACGCATCGCGTCCTGAATCTCCTTTTCACTCGGCCAGATGTCCTTTAAGTAAACCGGTTTTCCCGAGCTATCTTTGCCGATCGGATCGTTCGCAAGATCAATATCCATTGTCCCAGCAATCGCATACGCGACTACCAAAGGCGGCGAGGCAAGGTAACTCGCGCGCACGAGCGGGTTGATACGACCTTCGAAATTACGGTTTCCGGAGAGCACGGCGACGGCAACGATGTCATTTTCTTTCACGGCCTTGCCAATGGCCTCAGGAAGAGGTCCCGAATTTCCAATGCAGGTCGTGCAGCCGAATCCCACCAAATGAAAACGAAGTTTTTCCAGGAATTCGAGAAGGCCCGCTTTTTTTAAATAATCGATGACGACTTTGGAGCCCGGAGCCAAACTGGTCTTTACCCACGGCTTCACGCGAAGACCGCGTTCCACGGCTTTTTTGGCAAGGAGCCCCGCTCCCATCATCACCTGAGGATTGGAAGTATTCGTGCAGCTCGTAATGGCCGAGATGACGACGGAACCGTGACGGAGAGAATATTCCTCCGTTTCTGTTTTGACGGCAACGTTCGTTTGAAGGGGCGATTCATAACCTCCCCCTTCATTGACCCATCCATTGATCCGTTTCGGGTCAAGCGCCGGCAACTTGCCTTCCATCATTAAGAGAAGGGCTTCGCGGAAGGAACGCTTGGCCTGTTTTAAAGGCACGCGGTCCTGCGGCCGCTTGGGACCGGCCAGTGAAGGTTCGACCGTTCCCAGATTCAGTTCCAGCGTGTCGGAATAATGGGGGTCCGGAGTTTCTCTAGTCCGGAAAAGCCCTTGCTCTTTTGAATAGGCTTCCACAAGCTTGACTTGTTCTTTTGTTCGTCCGGTAAGAAGAAGGTAATCCAGCGTTTGCGGGTCCACGGGAAAAAATCCGATGGTGGCGCCATATTCGGGAGCCATGTTGGCCAGCGTGGCCCGGTCCGGCAGCGTTAAGGAATCTAAACCGGTCCCGTAAAATTCGACGAATTTTTCCACCACGCCTTTTTTGCGGAGCATTTGCGTAACCGTCAGCACCAAATCCGTGGCGGTGGCGCCTTCAGGGAGGGAACCGTGAAGTTTAAATCCCACGACTTCCGGAATCAGCATCGAAATCGGCTGACCGAGCATCGCCGCTTCGGCTTCGATTCCTCCAACGCCCCAACCGACCACGCCGAGCCCGTTAATCATCGTGGTGTGTGAATCCGTTCCAACCAGTGTGTCGGGATACACTAGTATGTCATTGCGAGCGAACGAAGTGAGCGAAGCAATCTCATGAGATTGCTTCGTCCGACCTTCGGCCGTCCTCGCAATGACGACGCTCGCCAAATATTCCAAATTCACCTGATGCACGATTCCCGTGCCGGGAGGAACGCACCGGAAATTCCGGAAGGCCGACTGGCCCCAGCGAAGAAACTGATAACGTTCGATGTTTCGTTCAAATTCGATGCGGGTATTTTCGCCAAACGCGGTGGGCGTTCCGAAAAAATCGACAATTACGGAGTGGTCAATGACCAAATCCACGGGCTGCAACGGATTAATCTGTCTAGCATCGCCTCCCATTCTCTTGATGGCATCGCGCATCACCGCTAAATCCACCACCACCGGCACCCCGGTAAAATCCTGCAACACGACCCGCGCGGGAGTAAAGGCGATTTCTTTGTCGGACTTCTGGCCGGGATTCCAACGGGCCAGCGTTTCAATGTCTTCGGCCCGGACACTTCGGCCGTCTTCATTCCGAAGAAGATTTTCAAGAAGAATACGGATGGAAAAAGGAAGCGGGGTAAGTTCGGTGAGCCCTCTTTTCTCAAGGGCTTTCAGACTAAAAAAAGTGTACGTCTCGGAGCCGGACTTGAAAGAGGAGCGCGCGTTGAAAGAATTACTCACAGACTGAGCTTAGCGACATTCTCGCGGACATGCTCGGCGGAAGTTTGGAGCGCTTTTTTCTCGGATTCGGTCAGGGTAAGCTCGACGATTTCTTTAACGCCCATGCGGTCAAAACGGACCGGGACTCCGCAATAGATGTCTTTGATGCCGTATTGGCCCGTGCAGTAAACGCAGGAAGGAATCACTTCGCCTTTTTCGAGAAGAATGTTTTCCACCATTCGGACAACGCAGGAACTCGGCGCATAGAAAGCGCTGCCTGTTTTTAAATACTTCACGATTTCCGCTCCCCCATCGCGGGTCCGCTGATTGAGGGCTTCAATCTTTTCAGGTTTTAAAAGTTGGGAGATGGGCTTGCCCTTTACTTTCGTGTGCGCCGGAACCGGCACCATTTCGTCACCGTGTCCGCCGAGCACCATGGCTTCCACTTCGCTCGGCTTACATTTCAATTCTTCCGAGAGAAAGTAAGCGTAACGTGCTGAATCCAACGCCCCGGCCATCCCAAAAACTCGCTTCGTATCAAATCCTGATTTTTTCCAGGCGAGATAAACCATGACGTCCAGAGGATTCGTCACGACTAAGAGGAGCGCCTTCGGGGAATGTTTCGCAACTTCCGAGACAATGGCGCCGACGATACCGGCGTTTTGGTGGAGTAAATCATCGCGGCTCATGCCCGGTTTCCGGGCGAGACCGGCCGTAATCACAATGACATCTGAATTTTTTGTTTCTGCGTAATTGTTGGAGCCGGTAATTTGGGCAACGAATCCCTCCACCGGCGCCGATTCCATCATATCTAAGGCCTTTCCTTGGGGAAGGCCTTCGACAATGTCGGTTAAAATAACGTCTGCAAGATTTTTTTCAACAATTCGTTGCGCGGTGGTCGCCCCCACAAAACCGGCGCCAATCACGGAAACTTTTGGCTTACCCATCTATCAAAACCAAAAGGGGCCTGGCCCCTTTTCCTATTTTCATAAAAGGGGCCGGGCCCCTTTTGCAGTTTGCATGGCACGGATGATGGCCTCGCCCATTTCACGCGTACCCACCGCGGTGGAATCATTGCGGTTTTCTTTTAAATCATACGTCACGGATTTTCCTTCTCGAATCACTTGGGCCACCGCGCGCTCCAAACGGTCCGCTGCGTTTTCCTCACCGAGATGGCGAAGCATCAAAACGCCCGACAAAATCACGGCCGTGGGATTGACCTTATTGAGCCCTTTGTATTTCGGGGCCGAACCGTGGACCGCTTCAAAGAGCGCGTATTTTTCGCCGAGATTGGCGCCCGGCGCAATGCCCAAACCGCCGATCAGGCCCGCACAAAGGTCGGAAATAATGTCTCCGTAGAGATTCGGAAGAACGAGGACGTCGTAATGTTCCGGGGATTGAACAAGCTGCATGCACATGTTGTCTACGATGCGATCTTCAAATTCGATGTCCGGATATTTTTTGGCCACTTCGCGTGCGACTTCCAGAAAAAGCCCATCGGAGAATTTCATAATGTTGGCTTTGTGGACCGCTGTGATTTTTTTCCGTTTATATTTACGGGCGTATTCAAAGGCGAAGCGGACTAAGCGTTCGGTCCCAAAAACAGAAATCGGTTTGATGCTGATTCCGGAATCCTCGCGAATCTTGTGTTTCGACAAGGCTTCGATTTTTTGGATGAGTTCCTTGGCCTCCGGCGTTCCTTTTTGAAATTCAATGCCCGCGTAAAGATCCTCGGTATTTTCACGAACGATGACCAGATTGATATTTTGATATCGAGAACGAACACCTTCATAGGACTTACACGGCCGGAGGCAGGCATAAAGATCGAGTTCTTTGCGGAGCGCTACGTTGACGGAACGAAATCCTGTCCCGATCGGAGTCGTAATCGGGGCCTTGATAGCCGCCTGACTTTTACGGACCGATTCCAGAACCCTCTCCGGAAGCGGCGTCCCTTCCTTTTCCATGACGTCAATACCGGCCGATTGGATGTCCCAATTAATTGCGACACCCGTGGCGTCGATCACCGTTTTGGTGACGTCGGCAATTTCTGGACCAATCCCGTCGCCGGGAATCAAAGTGACTCGGTAGGCCATTGGAAGGTTTGTGTTATAATTCGCGTTCATGCTAGCAAAAAAACTTATTTCCTTCAATCAATGAAACCGGAACCCGCAAAAGTCCGTTCCGTTCTTCTGGGCGCGTTGGAAGAGGCCGGGAAGATCTTAAAAGATGCCCTTCTGGATCGTCACGTGGTCACTCACAAGGGCGAATTGAATATCGTCACCGAAACCGACCGCCGGGCCGAAGATGCCATCCTCAGCCGGATTCTCCACAGTTTCCCGGATCACGCCATCTTAACCGAAGAGTCGCCCGCCCGCGGAAAATCTCCTTTTCGCTGGATCATTGATCCTCTGGACGGCACCACCAACTTCGCGCACACCTTCCCAGCCGCGTGCGTCTCGATGGCCTTTGAAGACCACGGCCAAATCCTCTTCGGCGGAGTCTTTGATCCTTTCCGCGGAGAACTTTTCTTGGCCCAGCGCGGCAACGGCGCCACGTTGAATGACTTGCCCCTCGTCGTTTCCCAGAATCCCACGCTGGAACAATCTCTTCTCTGCACCGGATTTCCCTACGACGTCCGTCAGCACATCGATGACTATGTGGGAATTTTTAAGGCGTTTCTTTTAAAGGCGATGGCGGTCCGGCGAACCGGCTCGGCGGCGCTCGATTTGGCCTACGTGGCGGCCGGACGCTTTGACGGATTCTGGGAAGCCAAGCTCCGGAGCTGGGACATCGCGGCGGCTTCTCTTTTAATTGAAGAAGCGGGCGGAAAGTTAAGTGACTTCCGGGGCCGGCCGTTAAATTTATCAAACCCCAAGGAGGATTTGATTCCTCAAACCGTGGCGTCCAACGGATTTTTACACGCAGAAATGCTGGAGGTTTTGAAGCCATTTGCTTTCGTGGCCCAATGAGCCCGCGGAAGAAAAAACCCGCACTTCCGAAAATCCGTCACACCTGGCAGATCCAACCCACGACTCGCGTTAAACCTTCCGAAAAAATTTATCGCCGGCCTCAACAAAAAAAGAAAAACTGGACCGATGACATCGGCTGGTTCGGGGAGCTTTGATTAACTAAATTTGTTTTCTTTGGCGAAAAAACGGAAGGGGTATTCGAAGAAGTTTTCGCCGGCGATTTGAGGAAGATCGTTATGCTGGCCCTCCTGAACCGCATAAAATTCCTTCGGGGACGGCGCCAAATCATAAAGCCGCTCCCCCATTTCTTTGGGGCAAATCTCGTCCTGGTCGCCATGCAAAATAAAAACGGGGGCCTGTACTTTTGAAATGGATTCCTCATTCGGCATTTCAAATCCCTTCAAGACCGCCTCCGGCACCCAACTGTAATGCCGCTTGGCCAGTTCATGAAGCGTCGTGAAAGGGGCCTCCAGAATCAGTCCGGCGAATTTTTTTTGGCGGGCCAATTCAATTGCGGGATAGGACCCAATGGATTCGCCGTAGAGGATAATTTTGTCGGCGGGAATCTTCTTCTCCGTCTCAAGCCAAGCCAGCCCCGCCCGCGCATCTTCAATTAAATCCGTTCCTCTTTCAATCTTGCCGGTACTATGCCCATAGCCGCGATAATCAATCATGAGGACCGAAACTCCGCGCTCGACCCAGCCTTTGGCCTTGAGGATCCGTCCCGAAATGTTTCCCGCATTGCCGTGAAAGAAAAGAATCACGGGTTTTTTAGGTTCCCCGGCAAAGAACCACCCGTGCAGCCGGACCTGATCCGCGGCGGGAGTAAAAACATCTTGTGCAATGAGTCCATAATCGACTGGCTTCTGGTAAAAATTTTTATCGGGAAAGAAGAGAAAGGAGGTGACCATTAATTGGAAGATCCATTTTAGCATTTCATTCCAGCCAACCCTGGGCTTTTAAAAGTTGGCGGAAATTTTCCTGACCGAGCGAAAGCGGCGGAAAATATTCCACCACCTGAACCCGTTTCCACCAATGCCCCGTTTTTGCCCGTTCCTCGGGCGTAGTAAACCAGTATTGATAAAGTTGGGCCCGGATATATTTAGGCGGCTGATCCGGAAAGGGGTTCCCGCGAATGAGTTTTAAAGTCCCCGTGTCATTTTGGAGCAATTTGGCCGTCAAATTAAGAATCCATCCGTAATGCCGGTAATCGGACATGGCCGCAAACCACATCAGCCAATCGAGCCGGAGATGATAAGGCGCCACGATCGGCAGCCGCCGGTCCAACGGACCGGGCTTCGCTTTAAATTCATACTCCCGCCATTTTGTCGCGGAGGTTATCGTGTCATCGTCCGTCCCCTCTAAAATAATTTCCATCCGCTCGCGTGTAACGCTTCCGAAAGCGCCGTAGGTATTGACCAAATTAAGCGGCTCAAAACTTGTGTTCATGATTTGCCCCGGCGAAATCATATTGAGTACAGGACGGATACTCAAAATTAAAACGACGGCCGTCCAAGCGATGACGACTCCTTGCCTTACGGGTGATAGAGGATCGAGAGCCGGTGCGGCGATCGGAATAAAACGGGCCAAGAAATGATCGTCGAAACAAGAAAAAGCGATTGCGAGGGTGAGGTAATTGAGCCAAGAAAGGTTTCCACTCAGGATAAGCAGAAGTTGAAAGGCAACGGTAAAAATTCCCGCTACCGTGCTCACCAAGGCCGGCCCGAAATATCCGAAGGGAACCACCAGCTCCACAAAGTGCGTAAACAAAACGCTTCCTTTTTGAATGACCGGGCGAAGATGATGAAAATACCAGCTCAAAGGATTGGGGATAGGCTGGGTTTCATAATGGTAAAGCATGCAGGTCAGATCCCGCCAACACGCGTCGCCCCGGAGCTTAATCAAGCCGGCGCCGAACATGAGGCGAAAAAGAAGCCAGCGGAAAAGCCAGATGATGAGTTTGGGCGGAGCTGTATCCGAGGAGCCGAGAAAGATCGTGAGGAATCCCGCTTCCAAGAGCAAAATTTCCCATCCAAACGAATAGAAAACTTGGCCGACGTTGACGAAGGAGAGATAAAGAAGCCACAAAAGAAACCACACCGTCACGGAAAAAGCCATTCCGAAAGAATCGGAAATTCCGGTGACGGCCAGGGTCGCAAGGGCCACTCCCATCCACGCCGCAATCATAAAAGCCGAGTCCGAATGATTTAGCCAGAAAAGGCTCGGCGCGTCCCAAAATTTTATCCGGGGAAGATAGAGTCTCACCGGAAGAAGGCCGTTTTCTCCTAAGAGCGGGCGGAACTGATAAAGGGCTGCCAGAAAGGCCGCCAGATAAATGAGGCCCAGCGCCCGTTGCAGGCAAAGGCGCGTAATCCAATACGGTCCGGTGGTATCAAAGGGAGTCATTTAGTGTTTCGTATGATAAGGAAGGCGTCCGAGAATTGTAAGCGCCCGGTAAATTTGCTCCGCCGCGATGACGGCCGCTAATTCGTGAGGGAGAGTCATAGGGCCGAAGCTCCAGATAAAGTCCAGATTTAATTTTGAAAGCCCGTCTTTCGAAAAGCCGTCCGGCCCGCCTAGGATAACCCTGAGGTGGCGGCTTCCTGAATCCCGAATTTTTTCAACCTGCTCCGCCAATGCTTCGGAAGAAAGGGTTTTCCCCGATCGGTCGCACACCCACACCTTTTCTTTTGCATTTCCTTTTTTTGAACCACCGGAAGAAAACTTGGAAATCTGGTTCACGTACTCCGAAAAGAGCTCAGCCGCCGGTTTTTGTTTGAAGGTTTTCCACTGGAGATCAAAGGAAACGTTCACGCAAGCGGTTTACTTTTCCGCCATGCTCTTTACCGTCACCCGGTCCACGTAAGAAAAATTCTCGGTATCGACTCTCACGGTTTCTCCCTCTCGGATAAATTGAGGGACTAGAATTTTGAGTCCGTTCTCGAGCTCCGCTTCTTTAAAGGTGGTGTCCGACTGGCCTTTGACGCCCGGGGCCGTGTGCAGGACTTTCAACTCTACGGCTTTCGGAAGGTCAATGGTGAGCGGCTTGTCACCAATCGAAAGGGCGCGGACATCTGCGTTCACTTTCAGGAAAATTTCCTGCTTGCCGATGACTTTGGCGGGAAGCGGATATTGCTCGTAAGTTTCATTGTTCATGAAAATGAGGTTGTCGCCTTCCTTATAAAGATATTGGAGGCGAAGGTTTTGAACTTCGACTAGTTCAACGCGGTCCTCGGCCTTGAGCGAGCGTTCCAAAGAATGTCCGTCGGAGAGGTTTTTTAGCTTGAAGTGAACGCTTTTGCCGAACTTGCCCGTTCCGTGCATTTCATGCGACACCACCCTGGAGAGGGTCCCGTCAATCCTAACCACATTTCCCGCACGAATCGCGGCGGCTTCAATCATCTCCATTCGTCCCTCCTCAAATTTTTGGTATGATATCTCCCCTTATGAACCCACCGAAGCCAACTCATCTCCATAGTTTTCAAATCCTGGTGGGCATGCTGGCCGGCCTCGTCTCTATTGTAGGCGGAGTTTATTCAATTAAAACCACCTTTTTTCAGCAAGCCGCCTTGGGTCAGCTCTCCGGCGCCGTGCGCGATGTCCAGTTGGCCCGGCCGCTGCGCCTGGCCACGGTCGAAATTCTGGACCCCGAAGGAGATGTCATTAGCACGCTCAGCACCGATGACGAGGGTATTTATTTAATCCGGGATTTAAAGGAAGGCAGCTACCGGCTGAAGGCCTCGGCTCCCCGACATGCTAGCGAAGAAAGAAAGGTGAGAATCGAGAAGAACCGGAGGGCCAGTGTGGATTTTAATCTCACTCCCCTCGCCGATCCTGAACCGAATTTTTCTAATCTGCCGCCGATTCCGGTCATTCAAGCGCCGCCACCTCAGCCATTGCCGGTTTATTCCGAGCCTCCCCGAGATCCGTATGCGCAGAATGCTTACGAGGAAGGCACCTATGCACGCCGGGATCAGGATCCGTACGGTGAAGGTTACCGGGATCCTTACACGGGTTTACCTCGGAAGCGGGAGCCGAAAAATCAGCAGCAAGCTCTTTTTGAGGCGGGTGCGCTTCTCGTCAAACAAATGCTCGAAAAAAAATCCGGCTCAGGCCAAGAAACGAAAACTTAATCTTTAGGCGGACTGTGGTATATTTTTGTTATGAAATCGAGGATCCTCGAGCAAGACCGCAATGACCTCATCGCATTGAACCGCATCCTTTCTCCTCAAGAAAGGCTGGAAGCTTTTTATCATCATTCCCAGCTTTTAAGTCAATTATCTTTGGTTCGCAAAGCAAGCAAAAAGAAGGCCATCAACTCCTCATTTGAGAACAACGGCTCCGGGTCAATCCGCCTTACTTCTTCTTGATGTCATTGATCGATTGAATAAACGGCACATTCTCTATGCCGTGATTGGTGCTTTTGCAGCCTCATTCTATGGCCTCGTTCGCGCCAGTCTGGATGCAGACGCAGTGATTTCAATTCAAACTTCCCAAGAAGGGGCCGATCTTTGCCGGGATCTGGAAGGCCAGGGTTTTAGGATTGAACATCGAAGCGGCGGTGTGGGTGATCCCATTGACGCGGTCATTAACATCCACGATTTGTTTCGTAACCGGGTGGATCTGCTAATCGGAATCCACGGAATGACTCAGGAAGTATTTCATCGTGTCGAGCAAGCGCAGTTCATGGGCTCTTCGATCAAAATTGCCGGCCTGGAAGATTTTATCGCCATGAAGATTTTTGCCGGCAGCCCTAAAGATATTCAGGATGTGATCGGAGTGCTGCAAGTATCAAAAGAGAAGATTAACCGGAACCTTCTTGAGAAATTGACCGCCCCGTACGGGGGCCGGTGCACGGCAAAATTAAAGATGCTCTTAAAAGAACATCTTTTGGGGAATTAAATCTTTCTTAAGACCGGCGGACATTCCGACAGTGTATGCGCTTTTTGGATAAGCATGGTTTACGTTGGTTTTGTTAGGGGCTGTTAAGTCTAGGCTGAGATGGCGGTGGGCTCACAGAGCAAATGCCCGTGGCTTGATTGTAGGAGCATGTTTCAACTCCATTGTACAAAAGAAAAAATTGATTCGAAGTATTCGACCTTTCAACTTTTACCCTCCTGTACACTGTCTGGCCATTTCCTTGGCTAACGCCGTAGACAAGAAAATTTTTTCCGTCTGCTTGAAACCAATTAAGCCCTTGGGGTAAAGTGATTCTATCAAGGCTGACTCTTTCTTTTGCTGCGAAGACCCCCCTAATCGTGGCTTCCTCAAACGGGGCATTAAGCCATACCCCGGTTTCCGGAATTGTTTGCAGTGGAGGCTGACTCGGTTGTTGAGAGGAGGAACTAAAAAAGACTCCATACTCTGTCCTCTTCTTGGAAGGGTCTACAATTTTTCGATAGCCGATGGCATTCTGAGGCAAAAGAAGCGATCTCCTAGCCACTTCCGCCAACGTTAATGCTGGAGAACCGTTTTGGTGCCGGAGAATGACTCCGTCCTCAGGAATCGGTAAGAGTGAAGAGGACTCAATAGTTTGACCCCCGCCAAGGGATTCGTGATCGAATACGCTATCAAGGCAGTAACCGTCCACATTTCTGCACTGGTCATTCGTTCCAAAGCGGACAACGTCGGTGGCCCGAGTCGTCGGAGTGTTGCCTGTGGTGGGAGGAGGATTTGTTCCGGTTGAAGCAGTTGGAGTTTTAGAAGTCTCCGATCTTGCTAAAACATTTCCTTGCTTGTCCCGCACTTCGATATAAAAGTCTCTTCCAAGATAGAACCTCACCGTTTGCGGCGGGCGCACGGTGACCGTATGGTTATAGGCCCTGATGGTTCCCAGCATGTAATGCATTTCGAGGTCGGCGGGAATGGCTTCTCTGCCCCTCGGTACAAACTTCACCACTACCTTTAAATCGGAAAGCCTTACATTGGATGGCCATGACACCTTTGCTTTGAAATCTAATACTTGTTCGGCTCCCTGGCCGCGGAGGGTAGCCCGGAGCCCCCCGACTGTGATGTCGGTTGAAGCCGGCGGCGGAGCTTGAGGGGGCTCTGAGCGAGGAGTGGGGAAGGTTGCAGATCTGGTCAGCACATTCCCATTCGCATCTCTGATTTCAATGTGATAATAAGATCTTGCTCGAGATGAGGACACGGAAGCGATAAAGTTGAAACCAAAAGCATCCACTACTGCAGCCATTTGAACGCCGTCTTCAGTGTACGTACCGAGTGAATCAAATGCCACATACACGTTGGCATTCGCCGGAATGTGGGAAACCGAAGCTTTGAAAACTATCTGGTCCGCACGCCGGGTAGCTGAGATGTTACTAATGGCACCGGTTATCGGCTGAATATTGCTTTGGGATGGATGTTCCCCGGTGGAATGCCGTCTAGTTTGAGTCTGTGTTGTTGACGCCACTTGAGAAGCGGTTCCTGAGACAGGCGTCAAAGCCTGCTGTGTTGTTACAGATTGCGGATTGGATTGTGTTCTAAGAATATTAGGAACAGGCGATTGCGTGGGAGAAGGCTCAGGTCGGGTTGTTGGTTGCGGAGGCGGCTGAAGTTGTTCGGCTCGGGTAGGGGTGTCTGCCCACGCGGGACTGACCGGCCAAACAGCCGAATTGATAATCAGGAAGGCCGCGCTGACTGCGCTGATCCACTGATGTTTGTCTTTGTTGATTGTCAGTATCATCTTTATCAATCTCTTGAATTACGGGGCTAAAAAAATAGCGCCCGCAACCGCCAAAAGGAAAGTTAGCATAACTTGCAAAGAAGTCAAATCATCCAGGCTAAAAAATAGCATTAACTAGCAAAAGTCTTCATTCTACGCTCTGAAGATATTCCGGGTTCAACGACCACAAAACAACCCGTGAGATAAAGTATCCGCCGAAACCACCACAATTTTTAAAACGTTTGATGACCGATCTTCGTTCTTTTCAGCGCGGGGAGTGTAGTCAAGACAATCAACAACGGAAAAGCGATTGACCGAAGTATGGCTTAGAGGTATATTACTTTTACTTTTTTAAAAGTATCCTTAAGGTAACTAATATGAAAGTAAAAGTAAATAGGCCAATCACGCTTTCCGCAAAAGAAATCGAGCTTATCACTCGTCTTGAATTTGAGGGAAAGGATATCTATACCCGCCGAGAGATCACATCTTTTTGCGCCGCAAGACAAAACGCTGATTATTTAATCAGGAAGCTCTTGAAGAAAAATCGGTTGAAGACGATTGTCAGAAACGTTTACCTTTTTGTGCCTATGAGAGCCCCGGGCGGAGCGTGGGCTGGAAATGAATATCTTATTGCCAAGGCCTTAACGCGAGAGGCGCGGTACTATATCGGATATTCCAACGTTTTTAATTCCTACGGTTTTACGGATCAGGTGGCGCAGCTCATTCATGTGGTCAATGACAAATACTCGATGCGTAAAACCATTTTTGGCGGCAGGTATCAGTTGATCAAAGTACTACCTGATCGGCTTTATGGGTTGGAGACCCGTAAGATAAAGAACGAGGATGTTTATTTCTCTACGCGAGAGCGGGCGTTGATTGATGCTTTCGAATTTTATGATGCGAAGACAGCCTACGGTATCCTACGCGATCAAACCGATAAAATCAATCAGGCCGCCTTCGTTGATTTTGTGGCGCAATATCCGGTGCAGAAAATTCGGAGGCGCATAGGGTATTTTTTGGAAAAGCTTGGCATCAACAGAAAACTCCTAGGCAAAATAAAAGTCGGAGAAAAAGGATATTCGCCTTTATACGACACCCACTCGAATAAAGGGAAGATCGACAACGCGTGGAGAATCATCATTAATGGATAGGGACAAGCTTGAAAAAATAATCCCGGTAATTGCCGAGAAGTATCATTTCAGGTTTGAGATGATAGAAAAAGATTATCATCTGACAAGAATTTTGAACTCGGTTAATGAACATTTGAGCCGCGACATTGTTTTCAAAGGTGGGACCTTGCTCAATAAAGTCTACTTGAATTATCACCGATTAAGCGAAGACCTTGATTTTTCTTATCGAGGAAATGTCGAGCTTGCGACGCGGAGCCAGCGGTCAAAGGCGATCACGCCTATTCGTGAAAAAATGCTGTCATTCCTCGCTTTGTTAGAGCTTACAAGCGATGACCCTAAAGGTAAGGGATTCAATAATTCGACGCAGTATCTTTTCGACATTCAATACTTTTCCGTCATAGCGAATCGAAAGGAAAGCATAAAGCTGGAAATCTCGCTTAGACAGCCGCCATTTCTGCCGCCTGTGAATGTCCAGGTAAAACACTTTTATCAGGATCCCTTCACCAAAGAAGATTTGTTCCCGCAAGGGTCTATTTTGGCGCTGTCTTTGGACGAGAGTGTCGCAGAGAAACTAAAGGCTGCGATTTCGCGCCTTGCCCCAGCAGTGCGTGATGACTATGATCTGTGGCATTTTATAAATTCAGGTTTTGATTTTTCACGGCCGGATTTCCTGAAAATGGTCAATGAGAAATTGCGACTTGACGGATACACGCGGGATTATTCGCACAACCTCGGCCTCTCCGATCAGGCCATTCAGGAGTTGAAAAGAACCATTAAGACCGATCTTGCCCCGATGATCAGAACCGATGAGGAATTTGATCTGGATAAGGTCCTGAAAAGATTTAACTTAGTTTTGTCCTAAGTACAGGCGCAGGTAACCCCTTCGAAAAGTCCCAGGTCTAATTCAGGTGAACTTCAGAGAGGTATGAAGCGGTAAGAATGAATCTTCGGCCGGCTCGATTACTTCGGTGTCTTCGCGTGTGACTTTTGGGTAGGCTTATAGAAGCTCTGCTTCGGCGTGATTTAGCCATCCTTTAATCTTTCCCCCAGACTTTTTTCAAGAATCCGGCCCGGCCCGAGCCCACTTTGTACATCGCGTAATGGCCGGCATTTTTGACGTAATATTTTTGATGATAATCTTCGGCGGGATAAAACTTGGACGCCGGCGAGATTTCCGTCACCACCGGCTCGCTGAATTTCCCCGATTCGGCTAATTTCTTTTTGGAGGCCTCGGCAACGCGTCTTTCTTCCTCATTCTGGTAGAAGATAGCGCTGCGGTACTGCGAACCTTTATCCGCAAATTGGCCGCGGGGGTCCGTGGGGTCGACGCTTTGCCAAAACGATTCCACGAGCTGGGCATATGAAATCCGCGCCGGGTCATAAACAATTTCGATGGCTTCGGTGTGGCCGGTCTTACCGCTTGAGACTTCTTCGTAGGTGGGATTTTCTTTCTGGCCGCCCGTGTAGCCGACGGACGTGGAGAGGACGCCGGGGAGTTTATCGAAAACAGGCTGCATGCACCAAAAGCACCCTCCCGCAAAAACGGCCTTCGCGCTTTTTTCTTTTCCTTTATCTGCGGCCACGGTTCCTCCGGTGATTGCCATTAAAAGGAAGAAAATCAGTAAGCTTTTCCCCACCCTCATCGAGCCGAGAAAAATAAAAGAAGCCAGCCCGCCAAAAAAGCCAAACCTCCAAAGGGGGTCACGATTCCCCATTTCCGGAACCCCGTTACGGCCAAAAGATAGAGGCTCCCCGAGAAAAGAAGGACCCCCACGAAGAAAGCAATCCCCGCAGATTTTAAAATCGGATTCTCAGGCCGAAGCGAACTGAGCCAGGCAATCACGAAAAGACCGAATCCATGGATGAGTTGGTAAAGAATTCCGGTTTGATAGATTTGCTTGGCTTCCGGACCCAGTTTTTCTTTTAAGGCATGGGCGCCAAAAGCCCCGAGCGCCACTCCTGTGAACAGGACAAGGCTAGCGAGACGAATCCAAATCATCTGACTTACAGGATTAAAAGAATCGCGGCCATGACCTCCACCACCACCAGGTAGTGACCTGCATTGATTAAATAAAGCGCAAGGGGTTTTTTCTCCCACAGGACTGAGCTCAGCATCACGGGCGCAATGAAGCCTGCCCACAGAAGAAACCCAAGCCGCAAGGCTCCCGAGAGGGTCCAGAGTCCCATTCTCCAAATGATGAACTCAATGGCCGCCGCCATCGCCAGACAGACAACAAAAGCGGCTGCAAAGACCAGACCCATTCCCTTCTTTTGCCCGGCCCCCATTTTCGAGCAGTCAATCCCCGAAAGCCTGGCCCATGGCTTCGCAAAAAGAACGGGTGAATACCACGCAAATCCAATCGCCATTCCGACCGCTGCCGCAACGAAAACACCAATCCAATTGAGTGTCATGAAAACCTCCTTTAAGGGTTAACCGGTCTATTTTCCTTCTAAAAGAGAAAAGGGGGTAACAATTTGTGAGATCTCATCGGGAATGTGCGTCGGCCGCAAATCCCGATTCACAAAAACATGCACTGAATAACCGGTAGTTAAACGCTTTTTAGTTTCTTGATTCATCACAAGGTATTCAAAGCGAATCGAGCTGTGGCCAATTTGGCTGACACTCGTGCGGACCACCAGTAAATCATCGTAGGTGCTGGGCGCATAATAACGGGCCTTCGTCTCAATCACTGGGAGGAAATAACCTTTTTTCTCACATTCGGTATAGGGCATTCCAAGCGCCCTGAAATATTCCGTCCGCGCAGCCTCAAACCAAACAAAATAATTGGCATAGTAACTGACGCCTAGCTTGTCGGTGTCGCCGTAGCGGACCCGGACTTCAAAATCAAAAAAGTTCAAGGAGACGGTTTTTGGAGCGTGGTTTTGAATTTCTGAAGTTCTTGATTGACGAGTTGAATGAAATCGCGCCAGACCTGGTCCAAGTTGACCGCCGATTTTTTGGATTCTTCCTGCAAAACGGCCAGGGTTTCTTTCGCGGTTTGGGTCAATTCTTGGCTGGCCTTTTGAGCTTGAAGGTTCACCCCAAGGTAGCTTTGCTGAAGTTGGGTGTGAGCCTGTTTCACCATCTCCCCAGTTTGTTCTCCAACAGAGCGGGAAATTTGATTCTGAAAATTTTCATTTTTCATTTTCTCCAGGCGCAGTTCCATCCAAAGGTAGAGGTTGGAGAAAAGCAATGCGGCGCAAAGAAAAGCTAGAAAGATTTTCATCTGCTAAGGTACCCCTTCCAAAAGTGTGGGGTTCGGTTTAGTCAGCCCAAGCCTGAACCCCGCACTTTTGGAAGGGGTACCGAAACCGCCGCTGCGAAGACAGGCTCGGCAAAAGCAAGAGAAACAGGGGCGTGAGTTTTTTCAAAAGGTGGGTGGTCGGGATTCATCGTCTCGGGGTCCCCGTGGGTTTCAAGCACATATTTTCTAAACGCCCGGTGGGTGGCGATCCAACGGAAAAATTCGAGCCACTTCCCCATTGAAAAGGGGCCGCCCGTCGCCACACGCCAAAATGCCTTCACAAAAAATTGCATCCGTTTGAAATCCAAAGTGACCAAGTAATAAAAAAGTACCTTCACCAAAAGCATCGAGAATTTCAAATCCAGATTCGCGCGCTTATGTTCGGGCACCCGGTTTTGGAAACGGCCGAGGAGCGTCACGAGCCGATCGGCGTAAGTGTCGTAACGGTAGAGCGAACGGATGAGCCAGTTGTAGCCTTTGCGTAATTCCTCGAGCGTCATTTTCTTCGGGACGAAATTGCAGTCGGCCGCGCCGTGGCCGTCCATCGTGGTCCAGTCCAGATCCATCATCCGTCCCTCGGCGGTGAGCCGTTTCAAAAGGGGCGTATTGGGAAGCGCCATCAGAGTGCCGCAGGTCGTAAAGGGGATGCCGAGTTCCTTTAAGAAATCAAATTGCTCTTTGAAGATCAGTTGGTCGTCCGAATCAAAACCGACAATCATCCCCGCCATGACTGAAATGTGGTGAGAATGAATCGCCTCGATGTCGTGGAGCATGTCCTGGCGGGTATTCTGAAGTTTCTTGGTTTCAATAAGGCTGTCCAAGCGCGGGGATTCGATGCCGATGAAGACCGAATAAAAATTAGCCGCCTGCAGAAGCTCCAGCAAATCGGGGTTGTGGGCAACATTAATGGTCAGCTCACAGCAAAACTCCACGGGGTAATTATTTTTTTGGGAATACTCCACGAGGGCCTTCAAGAGCTTGCGGGCAAAGGGCATGTTCCCGATAAAATTGGCGTCGCCAAAAAGAATATAGTGCGCTCCGTGTTTCACGCAATGGTCAACCTCGGCCAGCACCTGTTCCACGGTTTTGATGCGTGGTACCCGCCCGTCGGTCACAATGATGTCGCAAAATTCACATTGAAAAGGACAACCGCGGCTCGTCTGCAGACAAACCACATTGTATTTCTCACCCCGAACAAGGTCGTAGCGGGGAATGGGGCTTTGGGTGAGGTCGGCTTTTTTCTCAGCGGCCTGATAGAGTTCGCGCGCGCAGCCCGCTTCGAAATCTTTCAAAAATTCAGGCCAGATTTGCTCGGCTTCCCCCGAAATACGGAAATCCACTTTTCCTTCGAAGGCTTCCGGGAAAAGGCTGCAGTAAGGCCCGCCCACCACCACGGACTTACCACGTTTCCGGAATTCGGCCGCGATTTCGAGGGCGTGCTGGTATTGGACATTGAAGGCGGTGAGTCCAATCAGGTCGGCGTCGATGTCATAATTGATTTCTTCGACATTTTCATCAGCGATAGCCACCTCCCAGTGTTCAGGCGTGAGGGCGGCGACCGTCGCGAGGCCAAGAGGAGTCGTCAAAAAGCGGGTACCGGTGAAGGGATAAAGTCCTTCAAAAGACCAAATGGTGGGTTCGAAGCGGGGGTTAATAAGATAGACTTTAGGCCGCGACATGGCCTGTATTATGCCACCGTGTTCAGGAGTTGGCGAGCTTTTCTAGGAAGACGTCCCGGAGAGGCTCTTTGCGGCCGTCGGCGTGCTGGAGATAGATGACTTCCCCCTTCGCCGGAGAACGGTAAAGGTACTTCCGAATCCAGCTTTCTGCAGATTCGCCCTGGTAGTGGGTTCGTAGATATTGGCGGGCATAGGGAACGGCCACGGCCAAAGGGTATTCATTCCGGTCCAGAATAATCTTCATTCCGCTGTTAAATCCCGACTTTTTGATTTCATTCAGGGCCTCAAGGATTCTCACCAATTCTTGGTTAGCCCCTTGAAGGACTTGTTCTGAGGAAGGGACTAAGAACGAAGGAGTTTTCGTTTCAAAATACACACCGGCTGCTAGCAGGCTGATTATGACCATGACAACGGAACTCGATGTTTTCATTGATATAAATAAGCTTACCCGTTAAGAACATTCTCTTGCCAGGCAGCGGGTAAAAGGAACAGGAAGGATTAGGAGATTGTTAGAGGATGTTAGAATGGATTAGTCGCGCGATTTTAGCGAACGCAGCATCCAGGCCATTTTTTCGTGCTTTTCCATAAGGCCGGTCAAAAAGTCGCTGGTTCCCATATCGCCGTAAGAATCGGCGCAGGAATCTAAATCCGAACGAAGCGTTTGGATGAGGGCTTCGTGGTCTTTTAACAAATCGGCAATCATTCCGAGTGCATCGGGATTCTTGCCTGGGTTTTCTTTGAGGCGGGTAGTTTTTAAAAATTCGCTCAAGGTGCCCATCGAAATTCCGCCGAGTGCACGGGCACGTTCCGCCACATCATCTACAATGTCATTCAATGCTTCATATTGAGCTTCGAAAAATTTGTGCAGGTCGTGAAAATGCAGGCCTTCCACGTTCCAATGAAACTTACGGGTTTTGGTGTAAAGGAGATATTCGTCGGAAAGTAGGACGTTGAGGATCCGAACGACGGCGGTGCGGTTCTTGTCTGGGATTCCAATATTGGGTTTCATAGTTTAAGATAATAGCAATTTTTCGGGGGACAATAAAGAATGCAAATAGGAAAAATTTTCGCTCTGTGGCTGGGGTTTCTTCTGTTGGGAACCTTCGGCTGCAGGCCCTCCTACCCGCCCACGAGTTCAACAGTTACGATTTTGGACGTCAAGAGCGGAAAAATGAAAGAGATGCCTCGGATCCAAATTTCTGAAGAAGAATGGAAAAAACGTCTGGGGCCGGATGTGTGTTTGATTGTCCGCAAAAAAGGAACGGAACAGCCCTTCACCGGCGCTTTTAATCATTTCAAAAAAGAGGGGCTTTACCGTTGCGCGGCTTGCGGGACCGACTTATTTAGCTCTGATTCAAAATTCGATTCCAAAACCGGCTGGCCCAGTTTTTTTGCGCCGGTGGCACCGTCCAATATCGAAATGAAACACGATTGGAGTTACGGAATGATGCGCACCGAAATTGTCTGTCCCCGATGCGGCGCTCATTTGGGGCACGTCTTTGATGACGGCCCGCCTCCCACCGAAAAGCGTTACTGCGTCAACTCGCGAGCGCTTCAGTTTGCCGAGAAATAAGGGCTAATTTTTTGATCTTGGGAAGAGCTTTGATTGCACACTCGCGGACCAGCGCCTTGGTCCTTGTCCGGCAGATTTCCTGATAAACCATTTCGACCGGCCGCCGGGTTCGGGTGTAGCGCGCTGCTTTTCCTTCGGAATGCATTTTGAAACGGCGCCCGAGATCGTTGGTGATTCCTGTATAGAGGGACTCGTCCCGGCATTTCAAAATATAGAGAAACCATTTCTGACGGTTTTTCTGCGGGACTTTTTTCTCTTTGGCCTGCATCCCCTCCAACATTTGCCGGTACCGATGATTCACAGTGTGAATTATCGGTCGAACGCTTAAGTGGCGTTAGGTGCAAATTCTTGACGCGGACCCGATCTAGGCATATGCTTTCCTCAGGCTTGTGGTGAGGCCTGATCGATCTGACAGCGTTTCTATTCGAAAGGCAAGTCAGAGCCGTGAGGCATTCGATCAGGATCCGGTCCACAAGCCTTTTTATTTACCGTGACCCTCAAACTCGATCCCTTTCAGGAAGAAGCCATCGGTTGGATTGAAAAAGAGCATTCCGTTTTAGTCTCGGCTCCCACCGGGGCCGGCAAAACGTTGATTGCGGAATCCGCCATCGCCAAAGCCTTTTCCCGTCATGAATCGGTGGTTTATACCGCTCCCGTCAAGGCGCTCAGCAATCAAAAGTATCGCGACTTTCGCGCCCAGTACGGCGACGAGCGCGTCGGAATCCTCACCGGGGACGTTTCCATCAATGCCGATGCACCGATTGTGGTCATGACCACCGAAATTTACCGCAATTCTCTTTTCGAAAATTTGGACCGGCTCAAGAAAATCGGCTGGGTCATTTTCGATGAAGTTCATTATCTGGACGATCCCGAACGCGGAACGGTCTGGGAAGAAGCCATTCTTTTCACCCCGCCTGAAATCCGGATGTTGGCGCTGAGCGCCACCGTCCCCAATGTCCGGGAACTTTGCGAGTGGATTCAGTCCGTGCATGAACGCCCGATTGCTTTCATTGAAGAATCTCACCGGCCGGTGCCATTGGAGTTTCTTTTCCAATGCCAGGGGAAAATTCTGGAGAGTAAGGAAAACCTCCGGCGCGAAGGCTATCTCAACCGGGACGATTGGCGGCTTTCAAACCGGGAAAGACGTCGAGGTTTTCGTCCGATGCGGGCCAAGGCGAATCGGTTGGATCATTTGATTAAGCATTTGATCGATAAAGACCGGCTGCCGGCGATTTATTTTGTCTTCGGAAGACGGCGTACCGAAATCTTTGCCTGGGAAGCGGCGGCGTTTGAGTTTTTAACCGAACGTGAGCGGAAGGAAATCGTTACTCTTTATGAGTCGCTTCTCGAAAAATACGACCTCGGCCACGAAAAATCTGCGCAGGATATGCGTCCCTTAATTGAGCAAGGGATCGCTTACCACCACGCAGGAATGCTTCCTACGCTCAAAGAAGTCATCGAACAGCTTTTCACGAGCCGCCTCATTAAGCTGATTTTTACCACCGAGACCTTCGCTCTCGGAATTAACATGCCGGCGCGAAGCGTGATTTTGGATGAGCTCGAGAAATTCTATGGAACGGGATTCCGTCATCTGAAGACCCGGGATTTTTATCAAATGGCGGGGCGTGCAGGCAGACGCGGAATGGATGAAAAAGGTTTTGTTTACGTGCGGATTCACCCCGCCGACGTACCCTACCCCGAAGTGGAACGGATTCTCTATGGAAAGAACGAACCGATTCGGAGCCAATTCAACGCCGCCTACGCCACGCTCCTTAATCTTTACCGCGAACACGGCAGGAAATTGGTCCGCATCTATCCCCGCTCGTTTCATTATTACCAATCTTCTAAACGGCACCGCCGCGAAGGATTTGAAGCGCTGGAACGAAAACTCGCTCTCCTTGAGGAAATGGGCTACTTCACACCGGATAGCCTCACTCCCAAAGGTGAATTTGCGGCGTCGCTTTTCGGCTACGAGCTTCTCCTTTCTGAAATGCAGGAAGGCAAAATGTTGGATGAATTAGATGAATTCGGACTCGTTTCTTTACTCTCAGGGCTTGTTTTCGAGCCACGGAAAAATGACCACCCCCCGGATTTAAGCCGTTTGCACGGAAGACTTCTCCGCTCGGCGCAGCAATGCGCAGAAATGATTCACCGCCAGGAATCCAAACACCGGATTCATCCGTACACAAAACTCCCCCATTTCCATCTGGCCGCCGCTATCGAGGCCTGGGCGCGGGGCGAAACCTTTGCGAAATTGGAACGCCTCACCCCCGCCGACGACGGAGAGCTTGTCCGTTATTTCCGGATGGTGATTCAATTATTACGTGAATTAATGTCGGCCCCTCATGCCTCCGATAAGCTCCGAGCCACCGCTGAAAAAGCAAGGCGCCTGATTAACCGGGATGTCATTGATGCCGAAAGGCAGCTGCGAGTTTAAGAATCGATGAGGATTGAAAAAATCGCTCACCGCGGCGCTTCCCGCGAGGCGCCGGAGAATACCCTTCTCGCCTTTGAACTGGCCTTTCAAAAATATCACTGCGATTACGTGGAAATGGACGTCCGCCTCACCCGGGACGGCGTTCCGGTCATTTTCCACGATCCCACGCTCGAGCGGGTAACGAATGTCCAAGGCCAGGTTTGCTATTTTTCAAAAAATGAAATTCAGCGATTAGACGCCGGTTTCGGATTTGACCCATCGGGTAAAAAAGAATTTCCCTATCGAGGAAAGGGTATCCGCATCCCCACGCTTGAAGAAGTCCTGACTCGGTTTTCCAATCAGAAATTTTTTATTGAGATGAAAGACCGCGGCGCTTCGGCAGCCCAGAAAGTTCTCGGAGTGATTCGGCTTCTCGGAGCGAAGACTCATTGGGTCATCGGCTCTTTTCACGGCCCCACGATGCGGGCCTTTCGGACATTGGCGGGGTCTTCGGTGGAAACATTTCTGGCGGAAGATGAAGTGTTGACGGCTTATGTCCGGTTCAGGTTGGGTTCGAAAAAAATAACTTTGCCCGGACGGTTTGCTTCGCTGCCCCGGGGCAAATACCGGGTGGCATTGGACGATCCGCGCTGGATTCAATTTCTGCACCACCAAGGGGCGAAAGTCTATTATTGGACGGTCAATGAACAGCGGGAAATGGACGAGTTATTGGGCCGTGGCGCAGACGGAATTGTCACCGATTATCCGGACCGGTTAAGTGCGCTTATTTCCGGAACTGGTCCCACAAACGCTTGAAGCGGGCCTCGTAAATCATTTCGTAAACCGCAACCTTATCCGGAAAAAGCTCGGCGGCGCGGCGTTTTAATTTTTCTTTCGCGATTTCGATATCGACCTCGGGGCACGTCTCATCCAGAATCATCACACAAATCCTTCTGGCTCCTTCTTGAATTTCGGCGGCCTTCTTTTTTTCCTCAAAACTTTCTAAGTAGCGCTCAAAATCCTGAAGGGTGTCAATGAGGGAAAGCGGGAGTTCTCTCCCGCAAGAGCAGTGGATTTTTTGGTCGAATTGAAATTGGGCGGCGTCGTGAGTTTTTCCGCAGTGGGGGCAGCGAATGGCCATGGGGGCCGCTTATTCGATACTCCGGTCCCACAGGGTTTCTTCTTCGCCCAATTTTTGCGCCAGCCACCGCGCCAGGACAAAGAGGGCGTCGCTTAAACGGTTGAGGTAACGAATCACCTCGGGCCGGACTTCTTCTTTGCGCGAGAGCCGCAGCGTCATTCGTTCCGCGCGCCGGCAAACCGTGCGCGCCAAATGCAGGAAGGAAGCCACTTTTCCTCCGCCGGGCAGAATAAATTCAGGAAGCGGTTTTAAATCAGTTTGCCATTCGTCGATCCAATTCTCAAGTTCAGTGACTTGTTTATCCTGAACGACGACGCGGTTGGGATACGTTTTTCCGGGAGCGGTGGCAAGATCTGCTCCGACGACAAAGAGGATGTTTTGAATTTTGTAAAGCTTAGGGTCGATTTGATTGAAAAGGTCCCGGTCGGAAATTTCTTTGAAGAAACTGCGGACGATTCCAATAATCGAATCCAGCTCATCGACGGTACCGTAGGCTTCGATCCGGTCCGAATCTTTCGGGACTCGTCCGCCGCCCGCAAGCCCGGTCTCGCCTTTATCCCCGGTCTTCGTGTAAATCCGCGTCAGTCTCAATTCTAAACTCGAGTTTAGAATTCAAAAGGTGCAAGCACTTTTTGACTAATCCTTAAGTTGGAAATGAATGGGAATTTGAATACAGCTTAAGATCGATTTGCCTTTCTCGGTGGCGGGATGAAACTGCCATTGGCGGATGGCCTTGGCGGCGGATTCGTCTAAGAGCGTATAACCTGTTGATTGCATCACGTAAGTTCGCCCGACTTTTCCTGACGCTAGAATTTCCACGGCCACCACAAAAGTCCCCTCCCAGCCTTCGCGAACCGCCCAACGGGGGTAACGAATCGGGGTGGGCTCTTCTTTTAAAGACGGAAGCGTAAAATCCGGAGCATGGAAACCGGTGGAGAAAATTTTCCCGGTCCGGGCTTCAGAAAGTTTCCCCGGAGAGAAAACAAATTCAAAAGGAAGGCCGGGGCCTTCGATTTTACTTTCCACCGGTTTCAAGCCTAACGGCTGTGCTTCTTCGGCCGCAAAGACAGGCAGGGAAGAAAGAATTAAAACAAACAGCAGAACAGAAATTTTTTTCATCTAGTAACCTCTCTTTTTAATATTTGAGTTTCGTACCGACAAAGAGCCGGGCGGTGGGGTTGTCAAAACCCAGGGCTTCATCATAGTGGTCGTCCGTTAAATTTTCCCCTCGAAAATAGACCTGAAAGTGCTTATTTAAGTCCAAAGTCACGAGAGCGTCAAGTCTTGTGTAACCGGGATTTTTTTCCCGGATGCGTCCCAATTCCTCCCGGTCTCCCACAAAGACCCAGTCCAAATTGGCTTGAAGCCGCTTGTAACGATAGCTCAGTCCCGCCCGGCCCGAGTGCCATGGCCGCCGCGTGAGGCGTTTGTCATTGCCCGTGTCAACCGCATCGAGGTAGGTGTAATTTGTTCTCAGTTCAAGGTTAGGAAACGGTGAAATTTTCGTTTCTAGCTCAACGCCTTGGGTCTTCGCCTTGGCGATATTTTGAGCAGTCGTGGGGCGGCCGACAAACTGGATGAGGTTATCGATCGAATTATGGAAATAGGCGACGGTAGCGCTTCCTTTTTTGTCCCAGAAGAATTGCTCGAAACCTGCGTCCCATCCCCAACTTTCCTCCGCTTGAAGATTCCGATTTCCGAAACCCGGGAAAAAGAGTTCGTTCAAAGTCGGCGCCTTGAACCCCTTTCCGAAACTTCCCTTGAACTTGGTTTGAGTTTTTTCAAACCAATAGCCGGTTGAGACCAGCGGGCTCACCTCCGTGCCAAAATACCGGTTATCGTCGATCCGGACGCCGCCTGTAATGACCCAATCTTCCCAAAGTGTCAGCTCGTTTTGGGCGAACCAGCCGTGACCTCGCGTGAGTCCGTCGAAACCACCGGAGGGACGCTTGATATCGGTTTCGGTATGTTCAAATTCATAGCCGGCCGTGAGGACATCAAAATCGGCCAGGTAAAAATGAGTGAGGTATTCAAAACCGTGCCGGTCGGTGTCAATTTTAAAAGGCGTGCTGGTACTTTCCGGATCGGGGCCGGTGGAACCGGGGTCGCGCGGATTGAAATCAAAAAACGCATCGTGGAAAAAAGAATATTTGAAGGAGTTTTCCCACGCATCGAAAGTTTGATGGGTGTAAGTGACACCCAGAACTTGTTCCCGGGATTTAAGCGAGTGGTTGGGATCGACATTAAAAGCGCCGTCTTCGATTCCCGCCAAGTTGTTGTAATAATGAAAGGCCACATCCAGGTTTGAATTTTCCGTCACATCCCATTTGGCATGTCCCGAGGCACGTGTATTTTCAAATTGGTCGTTTTCTCCGGGACCTTCGGTGTCCGTGCGGGAAACCGAGGTGGAATAGGATAAATCTTTCCACAGGCCTTCTAAAATTCCGGCTTCGTAAAAAGTTTCGTTTGTGCCGTATTCAAACCGTCCCTCGGCGCCGAAAGGTTTCTTTCCGGTTTTCGTCACGATGTTAATGACACCCGCGGCGGCATCGGCTCCGTAGAGCGTGCTCTGCGGCCCACGCAGGATTTCGATCCGCTCAATGTTGTCGACGGAAACAACGTTCTCGGTGGTGAGATCCGCCAACGCACTTTCCGCTGTTCCCGTGGTGGGGCTGTTGACCTGAACGCCGTCTAGCAGGACCAGCGTTTGGTTGGCGTTCATTCCGCGGACAAAAAGGCCCACGGTGCGTCCAGGCGGTCCAGATTGCACCACCGTAACTCCCGGCAGGGCGCGCAAAATGTCCATAATATATACGGCTCCGGATTTTTCAATGTCTTCGCGCGTGAGAACGGTTACAAAACGCGTCGACTTTTCGACTGAAATTTCACGCCGCGTGGCGGTGACCGTCGCACGGACGGGTGCCGACTCATCTTCCTGTTTAGGCTTTTCATCCGCAGAAAAAACCGGCGGTGTGATTGAAAGGATGGAAATAAAACTAATGAGACAAATAGCGTGGATTTTCATTTTCTTCCCTCTCTCGGAGAAGAGATCCCTTCCGGGGATCCGAGGTTCAAGACAGGCAGGTCTTCTGACTGATAAGCGTGAATCTCGAGCCTACTGGCGACCTTGGGGTCGTTTTCGTTCTTACCGACAGCGGCGGGACCGTGGAGTTTAACTCACTTCCCTATTAAACCCTTTCGGGTGCCTGTCTCTAAAATTGAAAGATCGTAAAGCGGTAGAGATTTTACCTTAAATTAGAAACAATGCAAATTGAATTTTTCGAGATCCTTCGGCCCTTTAGGCCTCAGGATGACGCGTAGCGTCAGTTTTGCGTGCCGGGGGGAAGAATTTCTTCTTCCAATAAAGAAATGAGGTGCTTCATCCGGCAATTGGCGTTCGTGGTTTCCAGGATGTCTTGTTTGAGGTAAGGGTCAATCGCCGCGGTGAAGCTAACGAAATGGGAAAGGGTGAGAGGATTTTTCAATTCCTTGGGGAGCAAAAAAGTTTTGGACGGTTGTTCGCTCACGAGGCGCAGTTTTTGGATGAAAAGCCCGCGCAGGACCCCGGCCAATTTCATCAGTTCTTTTTTGTTATTCACCTGATCCGGAATCGGCCGAATCTGGGCAATGCGGTAAGGTTTCATCTGGGTGTAACGGACAATCCGCGCCCGCTCCAGGCCTTTCAAAAGAATGTGCGAGGTCCCGTCCGGATTTTCAATTACCGCTTTAACGTAACCTACTCCCACAATCTGGTGCGAAGGATGCGGCTCTTTCTTTTTTTCCCATCCCCTTCTCAGCAAGGAGACGGCGATGAATTTATTTCCGGTCAAGGTTTCTTTGAGCATTTGCCGGTAACGGGGCTCAAAGATAAAAAGGGGAATCTCCACCTGCGGAAAGAGGATTAAATTGGGAAGGGGGAAAACCGCCACTTTGGCCGGCAGTTTAAACTTTCTTAGCTCGCGCATGCTTAAAGCTTACACGCTCGGCCCTATTTTTTGCAAGGGCCTCTTCAAAATGAACCAGCGCCTTTTTAAACAATGCTTCGGCGCCGGGCCGGTTTTGTTTTTGAAGATGAACCAGCGCAGCGGCGATTTGAATGAGACCTTGGTAGAATTCTCGTTGAGCGCCGTGGGTTTCCTTCCAAAGGGCTTCCAGGACCTCATGCGCCTCGAAAAATTTTTCCTGGTGGAAGAGTTGAAAATATTGGGTGTAGCGAGGGTCTTCTGTCATTGCTTCGGGCCAATTGTGCGGACGTCCGCACAATTGAGATTCGCAGTGACGGGATCGTTACCGCCAGTTACGGAGAAGATTGGCAAGGAGCCGAACGCCGACGCCGGTCGCGCCTTTGGGACAATCCGGGCGCGGAGAATCACACCAGGCCGTACCGGCAATGTCCAAATGTGCCCACGGAGTCTTCTCGGGGACAAATTCTTCCAAAAATTTAGCGGCTGTGATGGTGCCTGCGTAGCGGCCGCCCGAATTGAGAAGATCGGAATGGTGGCCTTTAATCGTTTCAATGTAATCGTCCCACATCGGAAGTTCCCAACAACGCTCCCCGGTTTCTTCTCCGGCGCGTTTCACTTTCTCGATAAGATTTTTATCGTTCCCCATCAAACCGATGGCCTTTTCCCCGAATGTGTAAGCGCACATGCCGGTCAGAGTGGCCACATCAATGATGGCTTTGGGTTTGTACTTGGCCGCGTAAGAAAGGGCATCGCCCAAAATCAATCGGCCTTCGGCATCGGTGTTAATGACCTCCACACTTTTCCCGTTGAACATCCGGATAATATCTCCGGGACGCTGGGGGTCTTTGCTGGGCATGTTTTCAACGGTGGGAGCCAGACCGATGACGTGAACCGGAAGTTTGAGATCCGCAATGACGCCCATGGCCGCAATGACGGTGCAGGCGCCGGCCTTGTCGTATTTCATTTTTTCCATGTCCGCGGCGGGTTTGATGGAAATGCCGCCCGCATCAAACGTAACGCCTTTTCCGACAATGCAAACGGTTCCTCTTTTTTTGTGAGAGGCGCCGTATTCCAAAATAATGAGTGCGGGCGGTGTGACGGAACCTTGATTCACACCCAAGATTCCGCCCATTTTGAGGCGTTTGAGTTGCGCTAAGCCCAGAACCGAAATCCGGAGTTTTTTCTCCCGCGCCGTGCGCCGGGCCTCTTCCACGAGCCGGGCCGGATTAATCACATTTCCCGGTTCATTCACTAGATTACGGGCCAAGAGGGTACCGGCGGCTACGATTTGAGCAAATTTAACCGACTTTTCAAAATTTTTCTGGGCTGATTTTTTAGACAAGAGCAGTTCCAGTAATTCCAGCAATTCCTCTTTCTCCGGGCGCCCATTTTTACCGTCTTTCTTGGATTTGTACTTGTCGAAGGTGTAGCCGGCAAGAAAGCTGGATTCCGCAAAGGCCTCGGCTCCGGTAGAGCTATCCACCTTTCCTCCGAGAAAGGTTTCAAAAAGAATCCGGATGTTTTTTACCTTTCGAGCCCGCGCGGCTTGAACAAGTTTGGCGGCGCTTTCGCGAAACGCGGCAAGGCTGAATTTTTCTTTGGGACCCAGACCCACGAGAAGAATTTCGGGGGCTTCGCGGTAATGGGAATTAAAGGACGAGAGGCTTTCGGATTTTTTGCCCGTGAAACGGCCGTTTTTAATCGCCGCTTGGGCGGATTTTGCGAATTCCGGCTCAAGCCCCGCAAGGGTTTTGAAGGCTTTCTCGTCTTCAAAGCACCCCGCAATAAAAAGATCGACCGGTTTTCTTTTCTCGCCTGTAAAGCGAAGTTCAATTTTCATAAGGTTCGGTATTATAGCGTCTCCCGCAAAAGGAAAAAAGAAGGTTTTCATTCCGCGGGCGAATCGGTAGAATAGCATCCTTCCCATGAATTCCCAAGTGAGTTCTCTCGATCAAAAGAAGGGTGGCGTGGCGTGGTGGCTTCTTTGGATTGTCATCGCCATTGCTTCTTTTATTTTCTCGGCCATTGTGTGGACTTGGGTCATTACTAATTTCTTTGGTGAAATCAAAGGCACGCCGCTCACCATTTTATGGGCGTCCGCGGTTTTCGGAAGCTGGCTCATCACCATGATCCCCATTATCCGCGCCAAGGAGCGTTACTGGAACCGGCTTTCCACAGAAGACGAGGCCGGCGTCACTTGGTGGATCGGATGGATTGCCCTCACCATTGCCACTTTTTTTGCCGCGGCTGGGTTTTGGACGTGGTTTTTTGCCAAAGAAGGCGGCCGGATTCGTGATCCCGGCGCTGCGGGGCGCTGGATCTTTGCGGTGTTCGGCACGTGGATGGTTGCGCTTCTTCCTTTGATGGTCGTGATGTATCAGAAAGTGGAGCGGGCTTACGAGAAGGCGCGAATTCGGCGTGAAGAGCGCGAGGAAAAAGAAGCCGAGCGTCCGAAGGCCCGGACGGTTTTTATCGACCCTGCTAAACGGGCTCTCCCCGATCCCCTGGTGCAGAAGCTCAAAAAAATTCCCGCGACCTTAAAACGCGGCGGACGCACCGGACATCTTGTGACGGCCGTTTTACGCGATGGACGCCGGTTCGAGAATGTTTTTATCTCCAACTTGACTGAAGTGCTCGGCATTTACGGTGAGGACCATCTCCCCTTTGACGCAAAAGAAGTGGTGGATTTAGAGCCGGCGGCGCTGGAGAAAATTTCTGATTTTTCTGAAAAAAATTGGTTAAGGCTAGACGGCCGGATCTGAACCGGCCTGGACGTCTTCTTTGGTTTTCTGATTACAAACGCTTTTCTGCGTCAACTCCGGCGCCTTCTTAATTCCTTCCTCGTAAGAGAACATCGGAATCGTTTCCCAAGGACAGTATTTTGAGCAGAGGGCGCAGCCGATGCAGCGCTCAATATCGACTTCGACGAGCTGCTGGAATTGTGAGTTGGCGACACCGGGAACAATTTCAATGCAATCCACGGGACAGAAGGTAATGCAGGCCTCACAACCCGTGCAACCCGATTGGTCGATGACCGCTAAAAGACGGGGTTCTCTTTTTCGGGGCGGTTTCGCGGCAATGTTAGGAGGCCGGGGGCTTTTTCGCGCGGTGTTTTCTGCCATAGCTCGACAATAATACTATCTAGCCAGCATCCAGCCAATAAAAAATACGAGCAGAGATCCGACCAAGACCGAAATCGCCAGGGCTTCGGACCGTTGAAATTCCGCCACCCAAATAGCCGAGGGCAGGGCGAGCAATCCTACCAGCTGCATTGTCCTGCCGGTGAGATGTTTCATCTCATTTTTCAAACTGCCAATTTCTAATTTCGCCGAACCCGGCAATCCAGTGTGCGGTCTGGGGTCGGATGCGGTAAAACTGGAAATCCGGAAGCATGAAAAAAGTTTCGGAGAAAGGAAACGTGTGCCGGTACTGGGTTTCCAATAATTTCTTTTCCGGATCCGAACTCACGGTTTCCGCCCGGCCGGTCACGGAGAGCCTTTTTCTTTCGGGCAAAGGAATGCCGGCGTCTTTTTCCACGATGAAAAGACTCACGGCCGGATTTTTCCCGATATTTTTCGAATGGTGGGCGAGCCCGCTTAAGAAAAGATAAAAATCTCCCAACCGATCCCCTTCTCCCGGTCTGAAGAGATAATTGACGCCCGTGACAAACGGGCTCTCGCCTGTAAGGGTTCCGAGCGAAGCCTCCCCTTCTTTTAAAAGGATTTTTCGGATGAGGTTAAGAGAACCCGGGGACGGTTCTCCAGAACTGTCCCCGAGAACCGTCCCTCTAGGAGAATCGTGCATGTTCGATGTGGGACTCGGACTCGAGTTTGTGAATCCGTTCGTCGTAACCGATTTGACGGAAAAGGTCGGCCAGCGAGTTGAAGTGGCCGTAATCTTTTTCGAATTCGCTTTCAAAGAGTTCCTTTTCCATCTTCGGATGCTCTTGGGCAAATTCCATGTATTCGTGTTCGGCGTGGTCTTCCAAATCAGCGTTGAGGGCGTAACTCCATGCAGGTTCAAGGACATAAAGAATCCAACTGAGGTGGTAGTAGAAAAAAGCTAGGATTTGCGGAATGATTCGGTAAAGAAAGAAATTTTCGTGAATCCCACGGGCGTGGACCATCTCTTCCAAAATCAAAAGATGCCACTGTTCGTTGTCTTGCTGGGCTCGGCTCTCGCGGACAAATTCAAAGATTCGCCTGGCGAAATCGGGTTGGGCATACGTATGGGTAATAGCAATGTAGGCGACATTTTCCCAAGCCTGATAAGGGACGCGCGCGACCACTTCCAAGACTTTGAATTTTCGAATGCTTCTTTTCTTTCCGTAAGCCACGGTCATGAATAAGAAAAGTGCTTGAGCAAAAAATCCATACCGGCGGTGCGGTGCGGTCAGCGTGTTTTCTTGTTCTTGTTTAAGATCCCAGGGGCTCAGTTTCTCCATTGCAAAGCCATTATACACCAGGTAAAATCCACTCCGCGATGAGCATTGCGCTTCTCTTGCTCCTTTTGACCACGCCTCAACTCGTGACGGGAAATCTTCTCTCCCCTTATGTGATTCCGGCCAAGAGGGTTCCCATTCAAGTAAATATTGATTTTGGGCCGGCCGGAAAACCTGCCGTGGATAAAGAAGTCATCATCCGTGAAGGGTCCACTCCCCGCCAAGTGCTGGAACAGATGTTTCCGGTAGAAAAAGGCGCGGCCTGCTGCCACGCGGAAGAAGTCAAAGGAATCGATGGGGTCCGAGTCGATCCGATGCAGAACCGCTGGTGGAAACTCGAAATCAACGGCACCACAAAAAATGCAAGTCCTTATAAGTCCCACTTGAAGACCGGCGATACCATGCGCTGGATTTATTTTGAAGATAAACAGTAAACTTCTTCCCTTCCTTCTTCTTTTCTGGTCTCCGGTCTTTCTCGGGTTTGATTTGAAGGGCGAAGTCCGCTTGGAAGGGCCCCCGCCGAAACCGGCTTGGCTTGAAGTGGAAACCAAACATCAGGCTGAGTGCGGTGAAAAGTTACTTTCCCCAAAATTAAGAGTTTCACCCGAAGGTGGCGTGGAAAATGCGGTCGTTTGGGTCGAAGGGAATTTTCCCGAGCCGGCCCCAGCCGGGAAAAATTATGCCCTCGATCAGAAAAACTGTGAATTCACTCCCCACGTGCTTTTGATGCCGGCAGGACAAACACTTTCAATCATTAACTCAGACGGATTTCTTCACAACGTGCGGGCATTTGATGAAACAACTCAAATGCTTTTCAATGACGCCATGCCCAAAAAGGGACAAGTCTTAAAAAAACGTTTCGACCGGCCGGGCCGGGTTTTAGTCCGGTGCGGGCTTCATCATTGGATGCATGCTTTGGTTGTTGTGCAAGACCATCCTTATTACGTCCTGACGAGTCCATCGGGTCAATTTAGAATTTCAGGAATCCCGGAGGGAAATTACACGCTTCATGTTTGGCACGAAACGTTAGGAGAACTAAAGAAGGAAGTGCGGTCTGATATTTCCCCGCTCGAATTGAATTACCCTGCCCCCAATCAATAAACGCGGTAAAGCATCCAGTAAATCACAACCCCGGTCACAGAGACATAGAGCCAAATCGGAAAAGCAATTCTGGCGATTCGGGTGTGCTTTTCGAAACGGCTTTTTAACGCGTGATAAAGCGACACAATAGCAAGGGGTGGAACAAGCACCGCTAGAATCGTGTGAGAGATAAGAATCGTAAAATAAACGGGGCGGATCCAACCCTGGCCGGGAAAAGGCGTGGAGCCGTGCAGAAAATGATACGTCAGATAGGAAATCAGAAAGAGGGTGGACGTCCCCAAGGCAGTGCACATACAGAGCGCGTGTCCGGTCCAAGCCCCTTGGCGGATGAAAATCACTCCAAGAATCAGTAAGAAAGCGCTCGTAATATTCAGGCCGGCATTAAGAGAGGGTAAGAAAGAAACGATCTGTGGGCTCATGAGTTTGGAGAAGTCAGAATTTTTGCATCATGAACCAATTGATTCATGGAACCCGGGTCGCTGGAATCGTAAAAGCCCCGAATTTGGCCGCCCCCATCCACAAGAATGAACCGGATGCTGTGCATCGCGGGTTGTTCAGCCGGACTCAAGAAAAATTCTTTGAGAACCCGGTTGGTTTCCGCCAGAGGCCCGGTGAGAAAAAACCAGCGGGCTTTGTCTGCTTCGTACCGGTCCGCATAGTCCGCCAGAACTTCCGGCGTGTCCCGCTCCGGATCCACGGTAAACGAAACAAATTGGAATCTCGTTTCCGGACCGAATAGAGTTTGAAATTTTTTCATCTGAAGGCTCATCAAGGGACATTGGCCCGCGCAACTCGTAAAAATAAAATTAGCAATCCAGGGCTTTCCGGCTAAATCTTGACGCGCCAGGGTCTTGCTGCTTCGTTCGGTGAAGGAAAAGTCCGGCGCCTTACCAAAGACCGCAAGGACCTTGCCTTCGGGCTTCTCTCCGGCTTGCGGAATAGATCTAAAACCCTCTCTTCCATTCAAATTATTTGTCGCCAAAATGTAAGCCCCCATCGCTACTGCCAGGATAATGAGGGAACCCCATACCCATTTCATTTTGACAGAATCTCCTTCAAAGCATTCTCCAATTCATTGAATTGAAACCGGTAACCGAGGTCCAGTAACCTTTTCGGCAGAACCCTTTGTCCCGTCAAAAGCAGGTCCGCCATTTCACCTAAAAGAATTTTCAACACGAAAGCCGGTACCGAAAAAAATGCCGGACGACGAAGGGCACGTCCCAGCGTCTGGGCAAATTCTTTCATGGTGACAGGATTCGGGGCAGTCGCATTAAACGGGCCCCGAGCCTCTTTTTTTTCTATGAGGAAATGAATTGCCCCAAGGATGTCCTTTAAATGAATCCAGCTCATCCCTTGCCGCCCCGAGCCTAACGGACCGCCTATTCCTAACCGGAAAGGCGGGAGCATTTTCTGAAGAGCCCCGCCATTTTCTTCCAAGACGATTCCGATCCGGAGCCGGATTTCTCGGACTCCTAAATTTCCGGCCTGTTCCACTTCCTTTTCCCACGCTTGGCATGTCTCGCTTAAAAAATCATTTCCCGGATTTGATTCTTCGGTCAGAATTTCGTCGTCGCGCGCACCGTAATAACCCACGGCCGAGGCGTTGATAAAAACAGACGGCCTTCGCCGGGCCCGGCCGAGAGCCTGGACCAAAGTCCGGACACTCTGGATCCGGCTCTCGACAATCTTTTTCTTTTGCCGAGCCGACCAGCGCTTACCGACAATCGGCTCCCCAGAAAGATTAATGAGAGCGTCCGCATCGGAAAGCTCATTCTCCCAAATTCCTTCCTCGGGAGGGTTCCAATAACGGAACCGGGTACGCACGCCAGGCTCGTTCTCGCGGGAGGCCTGCCGGGTAAGAATCACGACTTCGTAATCCTTTTCCGTCAGGCTGTTTCTGAGTGCCCCGCCGATAAAACCGGTTCCGCCGGCCAGAATGACTTTCATCAGAGGGCCCGGTCTACCATCATTAGAAGAAAAAGAAGGCTTAGATAGAAAACGGATTTCTTAAAAAAAGAACGGGAATTTGCTTCCAGCCCGAAGGCCGCATGAAAACTCGAGGCGAGAAACCAAATTCCGAGAAGAAAGGCGCCGCCGTAATAAATAAAACCATTCATGCCCGTGAGGGCGGGCACCAGGCTTGCCAGAAGAACGATCAATGAATAAATCATTATCTCTTTCGCGATCCGGGTTCCTGTGGGGTCCACGACGGAAAGCATTTTGAATCCGGCGCGAGAATAATCTTGACGGTAAATCCAGGCAATGGCAAAGAAATGCGGCAATTGCCAGGCAAAAAGAATCGCAAAAAGAACCCAAGCTTCCCACGTGAGTTTGCCTTGAGCCGCGGCCCAGCCCATCATCGGCGGAATCGCGCCGGGAACCGCTCCCACAAGCGTGCAAAGAGGTGTTTTGGTTTTAAGCGGCGTGTAGATGAAAAGATAAATCACAAGCGTGAGCCCGGAAAGAAAAGCGACGAGCGGGTTGACCCAGAAAATGAGTTCAACAATTCCCGAGATCGAAAGAAAGATTCCAAAAATAAGCGCTTCAATAGGTTCTAACCTTCCGCTGGGAAGCGGCCGGCTTTGGGTTCGTTTCATTTGGGCATCTTCTTTTCTTTCCAGATATTGATTGAGCACCATCGAACCGGCCGAGACGAGCGCAGATCCCAGGAGCACTTTTGAAAGAAGAACCCCACTCAACGAGGCGCCGGAACCCAGCAAAAAACCTACGGCCACGGTCCACAGGACCAAAAGAACCAGGCGGGGTTTTGTGATTTCGAGAAAAATTAAAAGGCGGGATCGCATGGTTTTTCTTGAAGGGCCCAGGCTACCGTCGTGGCCAGCACGAGAGCCCCTATCGTTTGATGGAAGGTCGGCAAAAGCACTCGCCCGGCTTCGGATTCAACTCCTTGGATCCGGGTAAAAATAAAGGCGCCGATTCCCAGAAAAAATTCCACGGCCAGAAAAAATCCTAAAAAAAGTGCGGACCGATTCCAAGACCGCGAAACGATAAAGCCGATCAGCGCAAAGACAATGAATGCCCAAAGGATATGAATTAAAATTCCGCGGTGAGTGTGGCGGACAACGGCACCGAGAAGAATTTGGATAAAGACGGCGAGAACAGCGATTTTACTCATACGGCCTACGTTGTGACAGCCATTTCCATTTTTCACAAGGATAGATAGCGCCACAAGGAGTGAGAAAAAAATAGGACCTAAACACGCGTGGGCAATCGAAACCGGAGCGGGTAATTGATGGAGAACAGTCATTCCGCCCAGAATCCCTTGAAGAACAACCGCTCCCAGAGCGGCAATCGCAAGCCAGCGAACGGCGGGGCGGGTTTCGGTCTTTCCGATCCAAATCGTCATCACCAGAGTCAACAAACCCACGGTGGAGGCAATGATTCGGTGAGTATGCTCAAAACGGATTCCGCCGACCATGGGAGGAAAAAGGCCGCCGAAAGAAAGCGGCCAGTCGGGAACCGCCAGGCCTGAATCCGTACTGGTGACCAGGCCTCCGGCGAAGAGAAGGATAAAAGTGAGGACGACCAAAAACTGCAAAAGACGGACCTTCATAGAAAAAAGAAGGGACGGTTCTGAGGGACAGATCTAGAAAGAAGAGAAGTGTCCCCGAGAACCGTCCCTATGAGGAGGTTAACCTTTGAAGGTGAAATTGACTTCGCCCTGATCCGGAACTTTTACCGTTGCGGTTTGCGGGCCGAATTTTTCATGCCACGCCTCCACCGTGTATTCCCCGGGCGGAAGGCCTTGAATGGAAAAACTGCCGTCGTCTCCAGTCACGGCGTAAAAAGGATGGTCTAAAACGCCGCCGTACGCATTCATCCAGGGATGGACTTCGCATTTAACTTTCACCATCACTTCCGGTGCGGTGAATTTTTGCGTGAGTTTCATTCCTTGAATCGGCATTCCCAAATTAAATTCTTTGCTCGCCTTGGGAAGCGCGTGGACATTGTGAAGCGTCCCGTCGCTATTCAAAATTTCAAACGGCTGGTTGACCATAATCCCAAAAACGTGCGGGTGATAACGGCAGCCTTTTTGATCAAAAACCACGGGCGTGGTAGGTGCTTCAAATTTCTGGCCCTCCAGACCTTGTTTCACGTACACGAACACATTCTTCAAGGTGCCGTTGGGATTGACGACCACTTCTTCGGCGCTGGCGCCGTCCTTATTCTGTAAAAGACAGACGGGATCCGCATCCATCCGGATGGGAAAGGGGGCCGGGGCCGTGCCTTCGAAAATTACCTTTCCTGTGAGCGCTCCTCCATCCACCGCCTTGGCTCCTTTGACGGAAATCAAGCTGGCCAGGGCAAACGCCCCTAAGATGAAGACTAAAGCCGTTAAATAGAATGGTTTACGTTTCATCGCATCTTCCTCCTTAAAAGGTGGAGTTAGTCTAATCTAACCGAGCGGCAGGGTCAAGACAGGCAAGTTTCTCGGCCTTTCGGGCCCAGCAAAAGATGAGGGTGGCGATCCAACCTAAAACAAAGCCCACAATTCCTAAGAGGACGATGACCCCAGCAAGAGCGCCTTTGGTAAGATTCGAATTCGGGTCTCCGAAACAAACCGAGCAAGCCAGAACATTCCGGGGCCAAGTGACAATCGCCCCCAAGAGCCAAAAGGGAAGCGGATTTATTTTTTTCATTTTCTGAGTAAAGCGGAAGAGATAAATCACTAGAAAAAGGGCCGTTGTCCAAGCACTCGCTCCTAAATAAACTTGATGGTTTTGAATTCCCCAGTAGCCGAGTCCCGCCGCCAAAAGGACGGAGAGAATAATAAAGCAAATGTGAACAGCTTTTAAGGACATCCAGACTCCTTATGAAGTTAGTGCCGGTAGAATTAAGAGATGAAGAAAGAAAAAGAAAGTAATCGCCAGGATTGAAAGAATCACCATACGCTCTGAGATGAGATGCATAAAAAACAAAGCCACGAGCGTTGCTTTGATGCTCGCAATAAAAAGCGCCACGGCCACGGCCTTACCAAACGGCAAATGCAAATACGAAACACTGACCGTAACGATGGTGAGAACAGCCAGGGCCGCGAAAACAGAGATGTAAACTTTAACGTGTTTTTTAATCGCTTCGGGCGATGCGTGTTCCATGTATTCGACCTCGGTCGTCATTGCGAGGAGCCCCAAAGGGGCGGCGAAGCAATCTTGCGAGATTGTTTCGTCCGCCTTCGGCGGGCTCGCAAAGACGAGCAATTATAAAAGGTATAGGACCGGAAAAAGGAAGATCCAAACCAGGTCCACAAAGTGCCAGTAAAGCCCGGCACACTCAATCCGTCCGGTGAATTGTTCCGGGTCCTTCCACCAAAGCGTGCTGCCGGGAAAAAGGAAATACGTATTCACGATGATTCCACCAATCACGTGAAGACCATGGAGTCCTGTCAGAGTGAAATAAATGGCGTAAAACGTGTCTGTGCTCGGGAAATGATGGTGGGAAAATTTTGTTCCGTATTCAAAACCCTTCACCACTAAAAATCCAAGCGCCAAGAGAATCGTAGAGGCCATGTAAACCCGGTACTTCTTGAAATCTTTCATCGCCAAAGAAGCCCAGGACATCACCATCGTCACGCTCGAGGTAATCAGAATCAGGGTATTCAACGTCGCGAGGGGCACATTTAAAAGTTCAGACCCCCTCGGCCAATGAGCCGCGCCGGTGCGGAGAAGAACATAGGCGGAAAAAAGTCCTCCGAAAAGCATCACTTCCGAAGCAAGAAAACACCATGTTCCCAATTTTGCGTTAGTGACGCCGGTCACCGGATGAGGCTTCGAGATGTAACGAATCAGCTGCTCAGACATAAACCCTCACCCTAACCCTCTCCCTAAAAGGGAGAGGGAAAATGTGCGCTAGTCTTTTAGATTTCCTCTCCCCCTTTAGGGGGAGAGGATAAAGGTGAGGGGGCATTAATTCTCCTCTTTCATACTTTGCGGCCAAAAATCATGCCTCTGCCCGGGAACGCTGTACTCATAAGGCCCCCGGTAAACGATGGGCGGATGGTCAAAATTTCCGTGCGGAGGCGGCGACGGCGCCGACCATTCGAGCGTGGTCGCTTCCCAAGGATTGCGGTCTACTTTCTTCCCCCAGAAAAGACTTCCAAAGAAATTGAGGATGAAAGGAATTTGCGAGAGGGCTAAAGACCAAGCGCAAATAGAAATGAACACATTCAAAGGCTGAACCGCTTGGCCATGAGCATATTGGGTTTGGTCCCACAATCTTCTGGAAACCCCCGCCAGACCGATTAAAAACATGGGCATGAAAACACCGTTGATGAAAAGAAGGGATGGCCAAAAATGGAGCTTTCCTAAAAATTCGGACATTTTTCTTCCCGTCACTTTGGGGTACCAGTGATAAACGCCCGCAAAAAGAGCAAATAAAGTTCCGGGAGCTACGACGTAATGAAAATGAGCAATGACATAATAAGTATCGTGGAGATGAATGTCCGTGGCCGCCAGCCCCAAGGGAAGACCGGTGAGTCCTCCGATTCCAAACATCGGAATAAAGGCAATGGCAAAGAGCATCGGCGTCGTAAACCGGATCGACCCCCCCCATAAAGTCAAAGCCAAAGCGGTCAGAACGACCACGGAGGGAATGGAAATAATCATGGTGGTGATTTGAAAGAAGGCGCTCATCTTGGTTCCCATTCCCGTGAGAAACATATGATGCGCCCAAACCACGAAGGACATGAATCCGATGAAAATCACGGAATAAACCATGGCCTTGTAACCATAAATGGGTTTCCGTGTGTTGGTGGCTAAGATCTCCGCTACAATTCCCATCGCGGGAAGAATCAAAACATAAACTTCCGGATGCGCCAAAAACCAAAACAGATGCTGCCATAAAAGCGGGTTTCCTCCTCCGCTGCGTTCCAACACATTCCCGGCGACTACCAACCCCGACGGCATAAAAAAACTCGTTCCGGCAATCCGGTCCATTAATTGAAGAACGCCCGCGGCTTCGAGCGGCGGAAAGGCGAGGAGCAGAAGAAAACTTGTCACAAATTGGGCCCACACAAAAAAGGGCAGTTTAAAAAATGAAAGCCCATCCGCGCGAAGCTGGACAATGGTCACGATAAAATTAACGGAGCCCAGCAAGGAGGACGTAATCAGAAAAATCATTCCGCAAAGCCACCACGTTTGTCCGGAAGAGGCAATCACGGAAAGAGGCGCATAACTCGTCCAACCGGATTGGGCCGCGCCCTCGGGTAGAAAGAAACTTGCGAACATAATGACGCCGCCGATGAAATAAACCCAATAACTCGTCATATTGAGTTTGGGGAAGGCCATGTCCGGTGCGCCGATTTGAAGCGGGACCAAGTAATTCCCGAAACCGCCCACGGCCAGAGGCACCACGCCCAGGAAAATCATCACGGTACCGTGCATCGCCCCCAGTTGATTATAAAATTCGGGGAGCATGATTCCCATCACCATCGTTTTCGGATGAAAAAATTGGCCAAGCCAGGGCAGGGGTTTGCCGGGAAAAGCAAGCTGCCAACGCATGAGCATGACCAAGCAAAAACCAAAAAAGAGAAACAAAAGACCCGTCACGGCGTATTGAATGCCGATAATTTTGTGGTCTACAGAAAAAATATATTTCCGCCAAAATGGAAGGGAATGGGAATCAGAATGAGATTGACTCATGCGGTGACTGGAGCTACGGGTGCAACCGGAGCCGGCGGCGGCTTCATGGAATTCATCCATGCCTTAAATTGTTCCTCGGTTTCCACGGTGAAAAATCCGCGCATCCGATAATGGCCCAATCCGCAAAGCTGGGCGCAGGCGATTTCAAAATTTCCGGTTTTGACCGCTTCGAACCAGAGAGGAATCTTCTCGCCGGGAATCGCGTCTTGCTTCACACGCATGACCGGGATTCCGAAACTATGGATGACATCCTTTGAACTAAGCTGCGCAATCACGGGTTTGTTCACCGGAACGTGTAGTTGATTGATGGAAACAATGTCGTCTTTAGCCGCAGAGTCTTCCATGTCCAGACCGACCGGATTGGAAGAATTGATGAAACGGATGTCGGTTTTCCCAAAGATTCCGTCCTCGCCCGGATAATGGATGTTCCAGGCAAATTGTTCGGCAACGACTCTGATTTGAAGTGAACGGGCCGGGTCCGGAAAAACGTCTTTCACTTTATGGAGAACGGGAAAGGAAAAACCCACCAAGAGGAGGATTTCGAAAAGGGCGACCGCCACTTCAAGGTAGGTCGGTGCCTTGAAATGATTCAGTTTGTAAACGGCTTGATGGCCCGGGCGCTGGCGAAATCGAATCAAGGCGATGATTAAAAAAATAAACCAGCCCGTAAAAAGAAGAAACATAAACGCGTGAACTAAATAAATCATCCGGTCCACTTCGCCGCCGTGGGTAGAAATATTAATCGGAAGTCCCCACCCGTAATATTTTTCCATTATTTCTTAACCCATTCCCCCGTGGGAAGCTGGATGAGCTCGCCCGGAAGCGCTTTGCCCCGCTGGACCTCGGCAAAAATTCTTTTTACCTCTTCGAGGCCGCTCGGCCCGAGTTGATTCTGAGAGGCGATGGCTTGATAAATGGTTGCGCGGTCTTGATTTTCAAGCGAAGCTAATTGTTCCGCGCCCGGCGCCGCATTCAGTAAACTCACGAAACCTTGGTTATTCTCGCCCACGGCACCGCTCTGCTTTAATTCCTGCAGTTGGGCATACCTGGATTGGCGGGATTGAATCGTCTGTTGTATCGCCGGAGTGATTTCCTTCAGATCGTAGCCGGCAAATGCAAAAGGAAGGAAAAGCAAAAGGGGCCAGGCCCCTTTCAGGCACCAAGCTAAAAGGGGCCCGGCCCCTTTTGGATTTTTCATGGGGTGGCTTTCGCTCCTTGAGCGACCATGTCTTCAATTCCAACTGCGGTTTTCTTCAAGCCTCTCACATCGACAACGATGTTGGCATTGATAGTAATGGGACGGTTGGGATCGCCCACGGCCTTCACCGTGCATCCCACCGCAAAAAGAACTAAAAACAAAAAAAGAATTTCTCTCATGCGTCTAGTCCCGGAATCGAATGTCCATTTTCAAATGAAGGTCTAGATTATAGTCGGGAACCGCCAAATGGAGAAATAAATTCATCGCCTGCGGGTCCGCCATTTCCATCTCAAGACGTGCCACGCGAAAGCCCACCCGGCCGCCGGAGGCCCGGATTTGTTTCACTTTTTCTTCCACCAACGAGAGGGGCAGGTAGGGCGTGACTAAATCAAAAAAATGCGCGGGCAATTTTCCACCCGGCTCTTCGACTTGAAGTTTTCCCCGAATACGCACTTCGCCTTCGGCTCCCTGCCGGAGGACCAGCTCCCCTTGAACCTTGCCTTCGGAGCCTTTTAAATTATCCGGATTGATCCAAACGAAATCCTGGAGGTCGGCTTTTTTTACTTGGGCCCGCAATTCAAAAAACCCATTTTTTCCTCCGCGGATCCTTGCCATCCCCTCAAAACCTTCGCGCGGCGAATCTGATAAATGAGCGCTTTGGAAATCAAGAATCAATCCTTCTTTCCGGAAGAAATTTAATACGGACCCGCGGGACTCAACCGAACGGATTTCAAACGTAACCGGGCCGCTCGGCCCCTGAAACCCGGCACTCAATCCTTCCAAGCGTAGTCCGAGTTTTTCTTTCCAATTTACGCGTCCCAATCGAAGGGTGTTATTAAATAATTCTCTATTTGATTGATTCAGGCTGAATTCCAAGAGTTTGAGGGTAACCGGAGGGTAAAGAGAAACAAGACCCAGTGAAAGCATTAAGGCTAGAACTCCCGCCATTAAAATTCTTTTTCGCATCGGGGTATTATATCGGTAAAATAACCGCCATGAAGATCACGATTTATCAGAAGCCCACTTGCACCACCTGCCGGGAAGTCTACAACGCCCTCAAAGAAAGCGGCGTGGATTTTAATGCCATCAATTATTACCTCGACCCCATCCCCAAGACCAAACTCAAGGAACTTTTGCGGAAGCTGGGGATTCCGGCCGAAGGGCTTTTACGAAAAAAAGAATCCCTTTACAAGGAGTTAAAATTGGGTGGGAAGAAACACTCCGAGGAAGAATTGATTGATTTAATGGTAAAGCATCCGGATTTGATTCAACGGCCGATTGTGGAAAAGGGCTCGAGGGCCATCCTCGCCCGGCCGGCTGAACGGCTGAAGGAAATACTCTGAGGTACCTAGATGAGCGAGAATTTGACGTATTTGCGAGGATGTTTCTTGAAATCCTTAATCAGGTCGCGTAATTCGATGCTAATTTCTGTAAGCGTTTTGTAGAGCATTTCATCGTAAACTAACCTTCCGGCTGTTCCTTGTTGCGAATTGACAGCCGTCAGAAGTTTTTCAGTCTCTCCCAAAACTTCATTCGCCTGCCGGAGCGTTTTATCAAAATCGCTGGCCGCATCGCCTACGAGCGCCGCCCCGTCGGGAAGTTCGGCGCCGTCTTCCGCGGTCATGGAGATGTCGATGTAACGGTCTCCCAACATGCCCTGAGTCCGGACGGACGGAACAGAGTCCGCCTTGATTCGTTTGCGAATATCGGACCGGATTTCCAGGGTTACTTCAATTTGATTGCCCAATTCGGCGTTCACAAAACCGATGCCGGTGACCCGGCCGACCGTCATTCCGCCCATCGTGACCGAAGAACCTTTTTTCAACCCCCCTACATCCGTCAACCGGGCTTTGACGAAACTGGTCTTTTGAAAAAGAAGCCCTTTGTCTCCTCCGGCAAAGACCACGCCGAAGACGAGAAAGAAAAGCCCCGCAAAGGTAATCCCTCCGACCCGGACATCCGACCAAAATCTTTCTTGATTGTATCGACTCATGCATGCTCCTTATTGGCTGGATTGAGAAAAGCTTGGATGCGCCGATCTTGGTGAATTTTTAATTCTTCCGGCGTTCCCTCAAAAATAAATTTTCCTTCGTGCAAGACAACAATAGAATCGGCCAGCCTATACGCACTCGCAACATCGTGCGTAACCATGATGATGCTGGTGCCCTCTTTTTGCTTCAGTTTCAGAATCAATTGTTCCACATTGTAAAGATTAATGGGGTCGAGGCCGGTGGTCGGCTCGTCAAAAAGAAAGATGTGTGGATCCGGGGCCAGGGCGCGCGCAATGGCCACCCGTTTTTTCATTCCGCCGGAGAGTTGCGACGGCCGCAGCTTGAGGGTGCCTTCCAGGCCCACGAATCGTAAAACTTCCGAGACGCGCCGGTCGATTTCTTTCTCATCCAAGATCAAGCCGTGCTCGCGCAAGCGGAAGCTCACATTTTCAGCCACAGTCATCGAATCAAAAAGCGCGCCGTGCTGAAACACCATCGCCATTCGCAGCCGGATCTTGACGAGCTCCGGCTCGGACAATTTGGAGATTTCATCGCCATGAATTAAAACCTCACCTGTCCGCGGCCGCAATAAACCCAGGACCGCTTTGAGGATGGTGCTCTTCCCGACACCGCTGGGGCCCAAAATAATTTTGGTCTCTCCTTTACGGATGGTGAGATTCGCCGAGGACACCACGACATCCCCTCCATAATCCAGCGTGACGTCTTTTAATTGAATGGCCGGAGTCATTTCACCACCACGTGACGATGTAAATTTTGGTGAGAAGAAAATCGAGGGCCAAAATCGAGATGGAAGAAATGACCACCGAGCGGGTCGTTGCCACCCCCACGCCCGCAGAACCGGTGGGTGTATGGATTCCGCAATAGCAGGAGACAATGCCGATGACAAAACCGAAGGTAAGCGATTTAAGGACACCTCCCCAGACGAAAGCGGGCGTCAGAACTTCAAAGACAGAATCCCAATAAAAAAATGAGCTCACTTGCACAATTTGAACCGCAATAATCCAACCGCCCACAAACGCAACGAAATCGCAAATCATCGTCAGAAGCGGCATGGCCAATGTGCACGCCACAAGCCGCGGTTCGACCAATTTTTTGATGGGGTCGCTTCCTTCGGCGCGAAGTGCGTCGATCTGTTCTCCGATGGCCATCGAGGCCAATTCTGCCGCGATGGCGGATCCGGCGCGCGCAGCCACCATCATCGCGGATAAAACCGGACCCAGTTCGCGGATGACGGTCGTGCCGATGGCCCGGCCAATATAAGAAGTGGCGCCGATATTGCGAAGTTCCACAATCCCCTGCATGGCGAGTACGAGACCCATAAAAATCCCCGTTAAGGCGACGATGGGTAAAGACCCCACACCGATGGCGTCCATTTGCCGGCGGGTGATGGAGCGCTTATAAGGCGGCAGAAAGGCGGACATGACTCCCGTTTTGGTGAAGGAGGCGATGGCGCCTAACTCCGCCAAGAAATCCAGGATGAAAAGAAATGGGTTTTTAACAAAAAAGAGGAATATCCGGCTCATCGAGGATATGTATCGCCCTTTTCGGGGCCGTGCTTAATTACTGCTTTTGAGAAGAGGGAGGGGCTTCGAGAGGAGCTTGGTATTGAAGCAGGTAATCCCGGATCGCATGGATTTGCTTCGAGGCATCGCCTCCCAACACATCCGGCGAAGGACTTTGGCCGTCGGGGAAAAAAGCAGGCATCATTGTGCCAGGCTGAAGGGTTTGGGGATCTTTTAACCAGTCGGCAATCCATTGCGGTTTCAAACGTTCTTTGGAGAGCGTCAAATCAGGCGCCAGGAAAGAGGCCCCGAGCGGTGAGGCTTTTTTCGGTTCGTGGCATTTGGCGCATTGGAAAGTCACGAAAAGTTTTTGTCCCGCTTGCAACATTTCCGGAGAGGGTTTCGCTTCCTCCTCAGCCTTCACTTTTTCGAAGAAAATTTCCTGATGGGAAAGGTGAGAAAAATATTTCACGAGGGTCGTCAGTTCTTCATGTTTAAACCCGAAGGTGGGCATTCGGAACGCGAGCCACGGGCGGATGGTCTTCGGCTCTTTTAAGAAATAATAAAGCCAATGCTCTTGGACTTTGGCGCCCTCCCCTTCCAAAGGCGGCGGAGCCAAACCGGCGTCCGGAAGAAGTTCTTTCACCCGGCCTCCTTTTCCGTCCACTAAATGACAGCCCTGGCAATTGAGTTTTTTGACAAGCAACCGGCCGGCTTCGATTTCCTGTTCTTTGAGATTCAGCTCACGCCTCATCTCAAGAGGAATGGGTTCTTCCACTTGGCTCAAAAGAAAAGTGGTAAGCGCTTGGACTTGGGCATCGGTAAAGCCGAAGTCGGGCATTTTGAGTTTTTCAAGATACTCTTTGATTTTTCCTTGATCAAAAATGCGCGGCTCCTTTAATTTTTGGATGAACCACGCGTGGCGGGTTCGCTCGATCGGGACAAACCCGAAATCAAGCCGATCGATTTCTTTCTGCCCTTCCTTAGAAAGCTCGGTACCGATGGGCTTGGCCTGTTCAAATCCTTTGATGTCATGGCAGGCAAAACAACCTTGGTGGCTGATCATTTTCTCGCCCAGCAAAACCAATTTGGCCTCCGGGTCCATTTGCCCGAGCTCCCGCTCGGCATCGGTCTTAGGCATCCGGGTCCGCAAAAATCCGAGAAGCATTTCTTCGACCACCGCGGGCTCCACATCCGGCAGAGGCTGGGCCGCGAAGGTTTCATTCTTGAGGGTCACGAGGTAACTCGTAAGGTGCGAGGCTTCCTTGTCGCTCAGGCGAAGACTCGGCATGCGGGTCTTTTCAAAATAATGTTTGGGATCTTTCAACCAGGTGTAAATCCATTCCGGCGTGGTCTTGGTCCCTATCCCTGAAAGATTGGGGCCGTGTTCACTCACGCCAAAATTATCTACGGAGTGGCAGCCCAGGCAGCCGACTGCCTTAAATAATTTCTCCCCTTCCTTCGGATCCCCCTTCTTCTTAAACGATTTCAATTCTACGGGGGTGGACTGCTTTTGGAGATAAGTGGCAATTCCTTCAATGACCGCCTGATTTTTCCGCCGGTCTTCCGGAGAATGGGTGTTACTTAAATTAAAAATCTTGGGCATATGCGTAGTGGGTCGGAAGGCCTTCGGATCTTGGAGCCAGCGGACGATCCAATCTTTGTCGACCTTGCTTCCTATATGTTCAAGGCTCGGCCCCACCTTCCAGTGATTTTCTCCGCCAGAGGCGGATCCGCCTAGGGCGGAGAAACCTTCGATTTTATGGCAGCCAAAGCACCCAAACGTGTGCACCAGCTGGCGTCCTTCGTTTAATTTTTCGGCGCGCGGGACCTCGACCACCCCTTTATGACATTTCGCGCAAGATGCCTCGGTGTAATTCAAGGGAAGCATCTTGGCCTCCCATTTTTCAAGGTGCTGCCAATGATATTTTTTCTCCCACGTTTTCTTTTGTTCTTCATTCTGGGGGGTGTGGGCCGTGTCTTTAAAAGAAAGCGAATGGCCGTTTCCGCTGTGACAGACCGTGCAGCCAAATTTTTCCAGGGGGTGAGGTGAGTCTGAGCCCACATAGAGTTCAAGATGGGAATGGGCCCTAAACGGCTGCGGGATGTCTTCCCCGCCAGAGGCGGGTCCGCCTTCGTCCGCCAGAGGGCGGGCTTCGGCGGAAAAGCCTTTTTGGTCAATGGCTAAGTGACAAGTCGTACAGCGGTCCACTTTTTGGACTTTGGTGAAATGGAAATCATCGTAAAGGTCTTCCAGGACCACTTGTTGGATTTGAAGCGTAGGGCGGAGAAAATCCAGCATCGGGGCGTTCAAGATTTCTTTGGCCCAGCTGGGTTTCGCCTTAGAAACTTTTCTTTTCTCCCGGTCCACTTCCTGGGTGAGCCGTTCGATTTCCTTGGCGAGTTCGGTTTCCTCTGATTTTAACTGTTCGATTTTAGTTTCCACCTCGGATTTCTTCTTCTCGAGCTCCTCGACCCGGACCTTGGCTTGCTCAAGCCGTGGCGTGATTTCTCTTAGTTTTTCTTCGTACTTCCTGACCTCCGGATCATGATGGACACGGGTTTCCTCAAGATAATATTTATAGGAATCTTTGTACTGCTTAAGCTCTTGGTATTCCGAATTGGCTTTGGCCAGCTCAATCTGAATCGAACCGAGTTCTTTTTGAAGCTTTTGGACTTCGGGTTTTTTTGTCTTGAAGGCTTGGTGGGCTTCGGCTTTCTTTTTTCCGAGCTCCAACAGTTTTGCCCCATCTAATTTCTGTTGCGCAACTTTCAACTCGGCCTGGGCTAATTCATACTTGAGGCGGAGAAATTTCCGCTGCCAGCCTTTCCACTCGCGAAAGTAGTCCTGCCCCACCGTGAGCACTAAAGAAATCGTGAGGATCATCCCGGCCAGGGCAAACCACACAAAGGTTTTCTCTACGCTATAGAGTTCGGAAGAGGGTTTGGCCACGTCCAATGCCTAAATGTTAAAGAAAAACTCGGGGATGGAAATGATGTACTTCAAATTGAAAGCCCAGCGCAGATACATTTTAATGGGAAGCGCGGCCATGGTGAGGGCCAGGGTTATCAAGATGGAATAGCGCGCGGGATCGAGCTTTTGAGAAAGTCGTTTGAAAACGGTTTTCGTCAAAAGAAGCGGAACCGCGGTGTAATAAAGCACCACAATCGAGATCCCCGGAAATTCGCGGATCAGCCAGAATTTCGGCAATCCCCACCCAAGCCATTTCACAAAAATAAATTCCGAGAGATTGACGTTTAAAAGCGGAACCAATTTGTGGACATCCCACCGTTCGAAGGGCCCGAAGAAATTCCAGTTGGGGCCGCGAAGAAAGGTCCCGGTCACAATCAAAAGAATCCAAAGAATCCAAAATCCAAAAAGAAAAGCGATGATGGCAAAACGCCTCTGTTTAAAAGAATAAAAGCCGGAGTTCTTGGCCTCACGGTCAAGGTAAGGAAGGGCGCAAAGCCCAATGATAATGAAGGTCGGAAGAAGAACGCCCGCAATCCAGGGGTCGAAATAAACCAGCATTTCTTGAAGTCCAAGGAAGTACCACGGCGCTTTGCTGGGATTGGGCGAAATGGTCGGATTCGCCGGCTCTTCCAGAGGCGCCTTAAGAAGGAGCGACCAGACGACCAATCCAATCGCATAAAAAAGGGCCACCACGAATTCAATGAAGATGAGGTAAGGAAAAACGTAAACTTTTTCGTTCGTCTCGGTGGCTTCGATCGTCGGAAGTCCCTGCTCGAGGCGCCGGTCATTAGTGACCGCTTTTTTCAACGCGTACCAGGTGAAATAACCGAAGATGAAAATCATGGCCACGATCGGTACATTGTCCGGCGCGGTGATGATCCTCCGGAAATTTTCATCGGTAATGCCGATGCCGAAGAAAGCGAGAACAATAAGAAGCGCCCCGCCGGCGACAAAATTATTTGTCGCTACCCGGGGAAAGGTAAGCGCGAGGCCAAAGACCGCGACCGCCGAAGTAAAAATCGTGACGGGCGAGGCGACCGAATTAACGAGGTGTTTAAAGGCTTCGATCATAACTCAAAAGGGGCCAGGCCCCTTTTACGTTCAAAGCTAAAAGGGGCCTGGCCCCTTTTGAGGTTGTCATAGAGGCCCGCTGATTCCCCCATCTTTACGGATCCGCCAAAAATGAACGGCCATCAAAATGACCGCGGCCGTCGGAATCGCCACGCAATGAAGAATGTAAAATCGTAAGAGCGCTCCCGCGCCGACGAATCTTCCGCCCAAGAGCGCGAAACGCACGTCGCTGCCGGAGTGAACCAATTGAATATCGCCCAGGGCCAGGAGCGCAGCGCCCGGTCCTTCATGTCCTAAGAAAGGAGTGGCGCGGGCCATGTTGCTTCCCACGGTGATGGCCCACATCGCGAGTTGGTCCCAAGGAAGGAGATAACCCGTGAAGCTCAAGAGCATCGTGAGGACCAAAAGGACCACGCCAATCACCCAATTAAATTCCCGGGGCGGTTTGTAAGAGCCCGTCATAAACACGCGGAACATGTGCAGCCACACCGTAATAATCATTGCGTGAGCGCCCCAGCGGTGAAGCTCGCGCATAATCCCAAAGGGGACGTGTTCCCTGAGCGCCACAATGTCGTTGTAGGCGTATTCCACCGTCGGCCGGTAATAGAACATTAATAGAATTCCGCTCACGACCAGCGTCAGGAAAACAAAAAAGGAAAGTCCGCCCGCGCACCATGTGAATCCGAAACGGGCGCCGGATTTCCTCACTTTGACGGGATGGAGATGGAAGAAAACATTCGTGAGAACCGTGAGCGCCCGGTCACGCTCGTCGGAGCTGTAACCATGCCGGAACATGGATTTGTAAAGCTGGGAGCGCTGGAAAGATTTCATCATCTCGTCGAAATTTATCAGCGCAAATTTTTTCTTTTTGGGCTCCGGCGTGCTCGGAGCGGGTGGTGTAGGTGGTGCGGTCGGTTCAGTCATTTCGCTTTTGCTCCTTCAAATCAAAGGGAAAGAAACGAGTCGGGATCGTTCCACTGCCCCTTCTCTTGTTGAAATTTTCTGCTTTTATCGATCAAAATTTGTCCGTCTTCGGCCAAGCCAATAGCGACACGTTCCAACGGACGCGGCGCCGGGCCTTCAAAATTGATTCCCGTGGAATAAAATCCGCTGCCGTGACAGGGGCATTTGAATTTATTTTCATTTCCCAGCCAGTTGGGCGTGCAGCCTAGGTGGGTGCAGATTGCCAAAATGGCATACATTCCTTCGCGCGTTTTGATGAGCCATACTCCAAATTTTTCTTTCCAGCGTTCGTCCACGCCCGGTTCATAGTCATCCGGATAACCGGCCTTGAAGGACATCTTCGGTTCGAAGAGGACGTTGGGGAAAAGAAACCGCAGGACTAAGGAAAGTGCGCCCAAAGTGGCCGCCGCGAAACTCATCCAAGCCACCGTGAACCAGGAAAGAAATTGCCGGCGCGTGACTTTGGTGCCGTAGGGAGGAAAAGGAGGCGTCGCGGGCGTGGGACGGCCGAGGGATTCGTCAGCCATGGTTTTCCATCTGAGTGAATTTTACGGCTTCAATCGCCGCTTGCCGGACTTTCAAACTTTCATCCGTTTGCGCCAGCGATTTTAATAGAGGGACTGAATCCGCACGTCTCAATTGAGCCATTCCTTTAATGGCATTCACCATGACCTTCTCAATTTCGGGCCGGGTCATTTGATAGTGCGCTACTAAAACACTCCGGTCCAGCATTTTGACCAACACCTCCCAACCCGAATCGTCGCCCAGCCGCGCCAAACCCAGCGCCGCATTCCACGAAACATCGGCCACCGGATCTTCCAATAAAGGTTTCAATTTCGAAACCGTACTTTGATTTCCTAAAACGCCTGAGACATAAGCAGACATTTTACGAAGATCCGCATTTTCATGCACGAGAAAAGGTTCCAGATCCGGAGCCGCATCTTTGGCTTGAAGGCTGCCCAGCGCCCACATTAAATGAATCTGGACTTCGGGTTCTTCCACAGGAAGCCGCGCCCGAAGCGTCGAGATAACTTCCGGCCCATTAAAACGGGCCAGCGCCATGGCCATGTAAGACCGGGTCTTTGCGTCGTAGTGCTCCGGGTCGCTCAAGATGTGAATGATTTCTTTCATCACCCCGGCCGGGCGGACCATTTTCTCAGACCGGTTGAGTTCGTTGGAGAGTTCGAACGCCTTCTGCCACCGTTTACTGGGAGCGCCGGTCTTAATCGCGGCGATTAAAGTCTGGGGGGTCTCCTCTTCATGAGTGAGAAAAACGACCGCGCAAAGAAGGGCGGCCATTCCGATGGCAATGATGAGCGGAAAAAGAAAAAGCCCGAAGAAAAGTTGCCGTCCTTTACTCATGTTAATTCTTTCAAAGAACGTGCACGAAGGTTTTTATTATAACGAAAGGCCAGTAAAGAAATAAAGACCAAATCTAGGGCCACTATCGCCGCCACGTAAAATACTCCCCCGCCTCCAAAGCCATAGCTATGCAACCCGGCGGCCAAGACAAAATTGACGCCGTACCAAGCCATCAGAATCCCAAGGAAAGCCACGGCCGACCCCAAGGCAGTGCCGAAAGCGCCGAGCCATCCGGTGAGCCGCCCATGAAGAACCGCCAGATAACCCAAAAGTGCGATGAGCGCCCAGGTTTCTTTGGGGTCCCAACCCCAAAACCGGCCCCACGAGGCATTGGCCCAAACTCCACCAAGGATGGCCCCCGCCGAAAGAAGGACGACACCGATTTGAAGTGCCCGATAAAGGTATTGGTCAAAGGGCTCAAAGCTTTCGGTTTTTTCCGGATGAAAAGCCAAATTCCATAAATTCACATGCGCCAATCCCCAGGCCAGCGCAAAAGCTCCGTAACTCATCGTAATGGTCAGCACATGAATGGTCAGCCAATAATTACTTCTCAGAACCGGGACTAAGGGTGTCAGTGAAGGATCCAGTGCCGTGGGAAAACTTTCTCCGATGAGAAGGGCAAAAGAGGCGACCCAACAGGCGGCGGCCGGAAGAAATGCTTTTCGATAAATCAAACCCAAGATCACCGAAAAAAGAACCACCGCCCAAGCCACCCAAATCACGGATTCATACATATTGGAAACCGGCGGCCTGCCGGCCACCAGACAGCGCAGAATAAAACCCAAGGTGTGAAATAAAAAGGCCGCGCTAAATAGAACCAGTGCTAGGGTCCGGCTCCGGTTTCTTAGAAAAAACCAAAGAAGGCCGGCGCCGAGATAAAGCATCCAAGCCCATTGAAAGGGATGAATCCGGTTGTAGAAGATTTCGGCGCGGAGTTTCGTTTGGTCCAACAAAATATCTTGGGACTCAAGCGCTTCCTGAAGGGTGAAAGAAAATTCCTGGGCTGCGCGCGAAACCATTCCCGGATTATCCGTCCGTAAAGATTCAATTAAAAGACGGAGTTTTTCTAGCACGTGGACTTGACCCGAATCGGCCAGCGCTTTCAAGGGGATCCATCCGGCTCGGGGATCCGCAGGAGGCGGAAGAAATCCCGGAAGTTCTCCTTGGGCAATAGCCTGAAAAAGTCGCGCCTGGTCATACAACTCGGTTCGCTTCTTCTCCAGCGCTGACAAACGCTCTTTCTTTTCCTGGCGGCGGATGGCTTCTTCCGCTTTGGCTTGAAAGGGCGCGTGATTTAAAACCAATTCCGGAGAAATTTTCCCGCCGATGACCATGAGTCCCCATTCTTTTTTCAAAGCCTCATAGCGAACGGGAAGAAAACTCTGCGTGTTCCATTTTTCAGGATTTGCAATCCAATCCCAAACAATGCGCGTTGCTGATTTTCCCTGCAAAGAAGTCTTCCCGGTGACAGACACCAGCGCCTCCCGGGCGAAACTTTCAAAAGGTTTCGTCCGGCCGCCGGACTGAACTGGAATTTTTCCGAGAATGGAATCGGCAGAATCCGCGGATTGGGCGAAGCCGTTGCTTGAGAATATCAAACAGGAAAAAACAACGATCGTCATTGCGAGGCGGCGACCCAAGCAAGGCCGCCTCCGGCCCTTTCGGGCCGTAGGCCCGGAGGGAAGCAATCTCAAAGATTGCGGAGCCTGTCCCGAACCTGCTTGATTGCTTCGCCCGCCTTCGGCGGGTTCGCAATGACGGACGAAGGGCATCTTCATTTCGCCAACGCCGTTTCCTTTGATTGTTTACTCGTCTGATTCGAAAATTTCTTGGAATAGAACATCGTCAAGGTGCCACCGATTAAGACCACGGCCCCGAAATATTTGAGGGGAATGCCCGGGTCTTTCGCCACCGTAAAGATCGAAATCTCCGGCTCTCCGGGAGGCTGTTGGTAACCCGACTGAAACACTTTGTAGCCCCGGTATTTCAAGGGCTCATTCATTGAGACGGTGAGATCTTTGAGCGTCCCGTTCGAATCATCTTTCAACGTCACGTCACTTTCAAAACTGGCGGGCCGGCTGGTGCCGGGATAATTTTCCAAACGGAAATCCCGCAAAGCAAGCCAAAATCCAACCGGCTGTGTCCGGAGACCATACACCACCCGAATTGCTTTTCCCCCCACGCTCATTTCTTCCCGGTCTCCTTGCCCCAGCCATAGAGATTTTTTCTCTCCGGCATTTTGGACTTCTACCTCCACCGCGGACAGATGATCTTCAGCCTGGCTTGAAACCGGTTCCTCGTGAAATTCGGACCGGATTGCCGCGTGAGGATGGTATTGTTCTACCCGAAATTTGAAATCCATCCAACCGGTTTCATATTCCTTACCGGCCGTGGCCTCGCCTTCCGAAATTCCTCCCCGCCCCCGGATCTGATAAAGAGGGGGTTTTCCTTCTTGCCAGATAAAACGTAGCTCGTTTTTTGGCGCCCCGCTCGCAGAACGATGGTAAAAAATCCGGGCGCCGGAGGGGCTGGGTTTCATTCCGTGGATTGTTGGGAAATCCGGGTACTCGGAAAAAACCGTATGCTTTTCCTGGAGACCTTTTGATTCTAAGATCAATTCCACGGCCGGATTGTTCCAATCGTCGGAACGCTCGATCAGCTGATTGCCCTCAACCACTGCATCTTTAAAGGTGCGCTCGATGGTCACTTGATAAGGAGTGCCTTTGAGGGAAACTTTTTTCGAAAGATTGGGTTCAACGGCCAATTGAACGGTTTTTTCTTTAAATTGAAATTCCAAAAAACTTTCGCCTGGCGGCGTAGGAGCGGCCATTTTTTCGCGGGTAAACCGGAGCTCGGCAGGACCCAAGGCAATCCGGTTTTTCGTCGGGTCGTCCAATATAAGCCACTGGTCCATCTTCATGAAAGAACTCTGCAGGGCGACTTGAAGAGCGGGTGAGCCCTCCGATGCGGCCTCTACTTTTTCCCGGCGGCTAGCTTTCGGATAATATTGAAGAAGTGTTACACCAGGTCCTAATTTCTCTTTGCCTCTCCAAGCAAAAGCCCTCGGAGGAAGTGAAAATGTTTGGATCGCACCGTGATTTTCAGAAATTAATTGAAGCATCGGCTCTCCTAGAATGATGCGGCCAGCGGATTGCCCTTCCTGAATCGCCATCTGGCCTTCAATCCCATAGGCCTGCGTCACCAGAGCACCGGCCAGGAGTAAAATAATTCCTACATGCGTAATCACAAACCCCACATGTTTCTTTTTCCACGGAAGACGGTCCAGCGCCGCGGCGGCAACATTCAACGCCAGAAGAATTAAAAGCAGGCTCAGCCAAGGGCTCCGATAGATTAAAAGTTTGGCCGCTTCGGTGCTCTGCGCAGATTCAATAAATGTCCCTGCGGCAAAGAGGGCGGCGAGCGATAAAAGAAGGGCGATGGCGAGTTTGAGCGAAGCAAAAAACCGGAAAACCCAGACTGCGAATTTCACTGTTTGATAAAGAGGCGGAGGGCCACTAAGAAGAGAAACACGGCGAAGATTTTTCGAAGTAAAACAACGTCAAGCTTCAGAGAAAGACCGGAGCCCAACCACGCGCCGACCATGGCAAACAAAGCGAGTACCCCGGCCGTTTTAAAATCAATCGAGTTGGCATTCCAGTGACGGACGGCCCCGATAAGCGCGGTGGGAACAATCACGGCCAGGGAGGTTCCGATCGCCACGTGCATATCGAGATTAAAAAATAGGACTAGGAGCGGGACAAAAATAAGGCCTCCGCCCACACCGAAAACCCCTCCGGCGAGTCCGCCTGTTAATCCAATCAATCCGATTCCAATCCAACGAATCATAACTCTTCCTTTCGCTAAGCCCCCACTCCGTCCAAGGCCCGGTTGACCAGCCGGTCCGCCACACGGATTTTTTCGTGCGTCCGGGGCACCTGTTTATAACTCACTTTGCGAAAAGACCGTTCTTTTTCTTTTGCCTGGAGATAGAGCTCTTTCAAATGAGGGGTTTTAACGCGGTAGACCCCTGAAAGTTGGCGGGCCACGAGTTCGCTGTCTACGAAATATTCCACTTCTTCGATTCCGAATTCACGCGCCAATTCCAAACCCTTCAAAACCGCCCGGTATTCGGCAATATTATTGGTAGCCTCGCCGATAGTTTCCCAATGCTCTTGCAATATTTCTCCCTGAATGTCACAAACCAGCACACCGATGGCTGCCGGACCCGGATTGCCGCGGGCACCGCCATCCGAGAAAACTTTTCCTTTTTTCACAAAAATCAAGACCTCAACGGTTGGCGAGAAGGTTAAACGAATTGGGGAAATTTGTCAGACAATAGAAAGTGTAAAAGGAGGGCCTTTTGCTTGTCAATAAAAACCGCGGCGAGCTCAGTTCAAAAGGGGCCGCTCATGAGGTTCGGGCCCCTTTTGGCATGTTAGCGGGCATGCAGGTACCGGATCAAAAAGATCACGGTCAGCAGCACGAAGAAAGGCATGAACGCAATCAGAGAACTCGCGTGCCATAGCCCCAGCGTGATGCCCAGGAAAAGCCCGGTTAACAAGTGATCGTCAAAGCGCATTTCTTCCACCCCCTTTCGTTAGGTTATGCACGAACAGGCTCATTCTGATTCTCGCCAATTAACGTACGGCGTGCAGATAGCGCAGAATCAGAATTACCGCACCAATCACGAAAAACGGCAGATACGCCGTCAGTTGGCCGGTATACATGAGCCCTACAGTCACGCCCAGGAAAATCCCGGTAAGCAGGCTCCCATCAAATTTCATTGGAATCCCCCCCTTTCTTATAGCAAGTTTGATCATTTTCTCTCTTGCTCTTATTCTGAATGAAGGCTAGCATCTGATCTAAGCATTGTCAAAGAAACGACTTACAGAACGTCCTATAACTCTTTTGTTTAAATCAGGTTACAGCGGGGGGGTTTATTTTTTAAAGCGGTCTTTGACTTGCGCTTCGAGGAGTTCGATTTCCTTTTGGAGGGAGACGATCCTTTTTTTAAGCTCTTCTATCGGATCGGGTAAGTTGCCGTGATCAAGAGTCAGGGTTGGAATTTTCCGGCTGTCTCGCCTGAGGATTTCACCCGGGACACCGACCACCGTCGAATCGTCCGGGACCGAATGAACAACCACTGAACCCGCGCCTACTTTGACATTATTTCCAATCGTAATGTTTCCGAGAACTTTGGCTCCGGCGCCTACCACCACATTGTTTCCGAGCGTCGGGTGACGCTTCCCTCTTTCTATTCCGGTTCCGCCTAACGTCACCCCTTGATAAATGGTTACGTTTTCACCAATCTCGGTAGTTTCTCCAATGACGACTCCCATTCCGTGGTCAATAAAAAATCCTGGCCCGATTTGGGCGCCGGGGTGAATTTCCACACCCGTGAAAAATCGGACCAGTTGCGCTAAAAACCGAGGAAGCAGAGGAATTTTCCAAGTGGCATGAAGGTAATGAATCAGCCGGTGGGCAACGAGGGCGTGATATCCCGAATAGGTCAGAAGCACCTCTAGAAATCCCAGCGGCGTGCGGGCGGCCGGATCCCGGTCAAAGCAGGCTTTAAAATCCTGCTCTAAGATGTTCCATGCCTTAGACATAGCGGGCATTATAACCTGGGCTTTTCTTGTGTGATAGAATTTTTGCCATGCAATTGGATTCGATTCATCATGTAATGGCCACTTTAAAGCGGGAAAGCCGGAAATGGATTACCCCGGCCGTAACCCAGGTTTCCTTCCGGAAAGACCCCTTTGAAATTTTAATCTCAACGATTCTTAGCCTCCGCACGAAAGATGCGGTCACGCTGGCCGCATCGGAAAGACTCTTCCGGTTGGCTCGGACGCCTCAAAAAATGATGAATCTTTCCCCTCAAAAAATCGCCGAAGCCATTTATCCAGTAGGTTTTTATAAAACCAAAGCGGAGCGGATTCCCGAGATTTGCCGGGTTTTGGTTGAAAATTACAAAGGGAAAGTCCCGAGCGACCTGGACGAACTTTTGAAACTTAAAGGAGTCGGCCGTAAGACCGCCAATCTCGTCCTCACCTTGGGTTTCCGAAAGCTGGGGATTTGCGTGGATACTCACGTCCAGCGGATTTCCAACCGCCTGGGGTATGTAAAGACAAAGACTCCGGAGCAGACAGAATTTGCCCTGCGCCGGATCCTGCCCAAGAAATATTGGATTCCTTTTAACGACTTCTTAGTCGCCTTTGGCCAGACGCTTTGCCGGCCCGTTTCGCCGTGGTGCTCCCGGTGTCCTGTTGAAGAGCATTGTGATAAGGTGGGTGTAACCGTCCACCGCTAAACCTGCCCCTTAAAAAAAGTGAAAATTCGCATTGACAATTAGTTAATTTTTAGTAAACTCCGAATTGATGAATCGTAAATCACTATTCATTCTGTTTTCTCTTTTTGTTTTCGTAGGCACGGCTTTCGGATTCCGGTCTGCGGCTCGTTCTCCTCTTTCTGCCTTAGACGGAACTCTGGTCGATCTCTCGATCCCCTCGAAGAACCCGGCTTCGCTTATCGCGGCTTCCTCGAATGGTGTTTTTGTGCGTGAAGGAACCGGTTGGAAGAGGTCTCTTTCCTTTTTTGAAAAAATATCTCCCCGTCAATTGGTCCCGCATCCTGATTCGCTGGAAGAAATTTATCTAGTGGCGGAGGAGGGGGTTTTGAAAGGAAATTTGAGAACCGGGCGGGGCCGGTGGATTTTTCGGAAATCTGATTTTCGGTGCCGAGTGTATTCTTTGGCTCTTCACCCTCAGAATCCGGACCAAATTTATCTCGCCACCGAGCGCGGTCTTTTTCTTTCCGGTGACGGCGGCCAAACCTGGCTCGCACCGTTTCGCTGGCCTGAAAATCAACCGGCTCATTGGGTGGCTTTTCTTCCCACTCCCCAACCTTTATTTTTGTTGGCGGTAGGGCGCGAACTTTTCTTTTCCCGCGATGAGGGCGAGACGTTTGAATCCGCCTTCTCTCTTCCATTCTCAGACAATGAGCCGGAGGAAAAAATTGAAGAGCAGGTTCAAATCTCCTCTGGATATTTCAGCTCTCTTGCTTTTTTCAAAAAAGACCCTCTTCATTTTTGGGTAGGAACCCGTGAAGGTGTGTTTGAAAGTAAAAACGGGGGCCTGGATTGGGAAAAGTTACCTTACCGAGGTCTTGAGCAGACCGAGGTCCGGGATTTGGTGTTTTCAGAAAAAATGGGTTTGGTGGGTGCCTTTTCGGAAGGGGTTGCCCAATTTCATCCGGACCAAAAACGCTGGGGGAAAATCCCGTTAGTACTCACCCAGCCGCCTTCAGCAATGGCTGTGGGCAAAAATTCCCAGAAGGGCACGGAGACTCTTTTAGTGGCCAGCGGAAATGAAGTTCTGGAATGGATCGTTGACCCTTTGGAAACGAAAGGAAATCCTAACCTTTTTCTTCCCTCACCGGAACGCCTCGAGGGATTCCAAAAACAGATTGGCGGAGAACCCACGATTCGGGAAATTCAATCGGCCGCAATTCGTTACGGCGGTTTGGGGAACGGAAAAATCAACCGTTGGCAGTGGGGCTCCCGAATGCGGGCCTTTATCCCCCGTCTCAATTTCGGAAGAAGTTTTTCGATGGCTAACAATGTGGATATCGACCGGGGGAGCACCAACGAACCCGACCGTTTCATCTTCGGCCCCAACGATTTTGACCGGGGGTGGGATGTAGACCTCACCTGGGAACTGGGGGATTTGCTCTATTCCACAGCTCAGACCTCGATTGATTCCCGCGCCAAACTTCTCGTGGAACTCCGTGAATCGATTTTAGGCCAAGTCACTCGTCTTTATTTTGAAAGGCGGCGGGTTCAAATGGAAATCGCTTCATCCTCAGACAAATCCACTCCAGAGTCTTTGGATCTTTTGCTCCGGCTGGAGGAACTCACTGCGCAAATCGATGCGCTGACAGACGGCTTTCTTTCAAAGAAACTGGAAGCTGAATGACTTTATGTTTACTCCGCTTCGGCGATTCGAATTTGGAAAAATGCTTTTGAATATTATTCCCGTACTGATTGGTTCTGCCTTTATAGCTAAAATATTTACAGACTATCCTTGGTCTGTTAGAATTTCGTTCAGCTTAATCGTTGCCGGTGTTTGCCTCTGTGGATTCTTTTTTCTTCCCGGCTCACTGTCTAAGGAGGAAAAAGAAGGGGGTGAAGCGTGAAGGAATTTCTGGATATGCCCATGATGGCATCGCTTACTGTGCTTTTTCTTGCCTTGCTTGCGATGGTCGGCCTTGGAATTGAAAAATTTCTCGAAAAAAGGAAGAAATCTCATTAGTTAATCTTTTTCCCGGTCCAGGCGAAGTTGGCCGCAGGCGGCATCGATGTCCCGGCCCGCGGTTTGGCGCACCGTCACACGCACGCCGCACTTTTCAAGGATGCCTTGGAAGGCCTCGATTTTTTTAACAGAAGGTCTTGTCAGAGCAGCTGCCTCCCGGATCGGATTGTAAGGAATCAAATTGATCTTTGCCTGAAGCGGCCGGGCAATCCGGACCACTCCTAAAGCTTCTTCTTTAGAATCATTGACCCCGTCCATCACCGTATATTCAAACGTGATTTCGCGCTTGAGCTTCCGGTGAATTTTACCTAGCATTCGGGTCAGCTCCTTCAAGGAATAGCGCCGGTTGACGGGGACGATTTCGCTGCGCTTTTTCTCGTCGCTTGAATGAAGCGATACGGAGAGCCGGACTCCGCCGTCGGTTCGTTTCACGAATTCTTCGAGGCGGGGCGTAATTCCTACCGTTGAAACGGTGATTCGCCGCCCGCCCAATCCAAATCCCCACTTCGCTTGAAGAATGCGAATGGCTTTGAGCGTGGCTTCCATATTGTCTAAAGGCTCGCCCATTCCCATAAAAACAATGTTCGAAACTTTACGGGTGTCATTGCTTCGGCCCTGTGAGCCACGCAATAACAGATTAATCCAAGCCGCTTGCTCGACAATTTCGCCGGCGCTGAGGCTTCGGGCAAACGACTTTCCGCTGGCGCAGAAAACACATTTCATCTTGCAGCCCAGCTGGGTTGAGACGCAAACCGTCCGCCTTTGGCGCTGTGAAATCAAAACGCTTTCAAGAAGATGCGCGTCCTCAGTCTCAAATAGGAATTTAGTGGATTGGCCGTGAGGGGAAGGAACAGCCTCTTTAAAAGAAAGGGATTTAAGAGAAAATTCTTTTTGAAGTTGTTCGACTAATGGCTTGGGAAGATTGCGAAGTTCCTGCCAAGTGTCCGCGTGGCGGCGGTAGAGCCACTCGAGAAGTTGCCCGGCCCGGTAAACGGGCTCTCCCATTTTACTAACGATTTTCCGGGCTTCGTCGAGTTCAAGGCCATAGAGCGTGGGGGTCAAATCCATTTCTTGAACTTCATCCAAATCAGCATCGCAATAGAAATGAGAAACATCAGTCCGAGAGAGAAAAAATAACCGTGTTTCCAAGAAAGCTCGGGTATGAAGTGAAAATTCATTCCGTAAACGCTCGCAACAATCATGGCAGGCATGGTGAGAGTCGCTAAAATGGTCATCCGTTTCATAATTTCATTGAGCGTATGAGAGGAATGAGAAAAATAAACCTGGAGAATGCCGGGAATCATTTCATGAAACCCCTCAACAATTCCATAGATCCGGAAGAGGTGATCGTAAATATCCCGAAAGTACATCATGTGCTTGGGTTTGATGAAAGGCGTAGGGGTACGGGTGAGGTAATTCATCGTGTCCCGCTGAGGCGCCACCGTCCGGCGCAAAGTGAAGATGTCCCTTTTCACCTGCATCACGGAGGCAAGGTAGCTCTTGTCGGGACTGTTAAACATCGCTTCTTCGATCGAATCGATCTTCTCGTCATAGTGTTCGACAACCGGCATATAGGTGTCGACGAGGCAGTCCAGGAGGGCATGAACCAAAAGGTCGGACCCATGACCCATGTGAATATCCGGCTTTTTCTGTATCGAATCACGAATCTGCTGCACGCTCCGGATGGGGGCTTTGTGAAAAGTCACGATGTAATTTTTTCCGAGAAAAATGTCGAGCTCGGTAGCGGCCAATTTCTCATCCGGTGCAATCCAGAGAGCGTGCATCACGAGAAAAAGATACTCTTCATAATCATCTAATTTAGGCTGCGACAGATCCGTCACGCAATCTTCCACTGCCAATGGATGGAAATTGAAAATTTCTACAAGCGAATCGGTTTCGAATTCATTGGGGTCTTCCAGATCGACCCAAAGCAGGCCTTCCTTTTCTTGGAGGGCCTGAAGCATTTGAGCCCTGGAAACGTTCGTCTCGAGCGGCTTTCCTTTGTGGTAGAGATAGGCGGTGAGCATTTATTTCCTCAATTTGAATCCGATGCGGAAAAGATAAACGGTGGAAGAAAAAAGTGCAATGAAAATCACAAACACCACCCCCGCGCTCAAAAAAACCGGGGTATCGGCTGTTCCCAACATACCGTAGCGAAGCCCGTTAATCATGTAAAACATGGGGTTAAAAATCGTGAGCCACCGGACCGCGGACGGCACCATTTCTATGGTATGAAAGACCCCGCCGAAGAAAATAAGCGGGGTGATGATAAAGGTGGTACAAATTGAAAGGTGTTCAAATTCTTCCGCGAAAAGCGCCACGATCATTCCCACGGAAGAAAAACTGAGTGAAACCAGAATGACGAAATAAACCACCGCCAAGGGATGAGCGATGGGAAATTGCACGAAAAAAAGGGAAACTAAATAAACGCCCAGGGCTACCACCAAACTTCTTACCAGGCCGCCGATTAAAATAGCCAACACCATCTCAAAGTAAGAAAGCGGAGTGACAAGGAGTTCTTCAATGTTGTTGGCCCAGCGAGAAATAAAAAGAGAACTGGAAGTGTTGCTGTAAGCGCCTTCGATGATGTACATCATGACTAAACCCGGAACCAAAAACGTAAGGTAGGGATACCCGTGAACATTTTCGATTCGCTGTCCCAGGGAAAATCCAAAGATAAAGATATAAAGAAAGCTGGAAACCACCGGAGGAACAATGGTCTGTGTGAACACAGAAAAGAAACGGTAAATTTCACGCCATACGAGGGTACGGAAACCAATCCGGGATTTCAAAGTCCTTCCCTCTCGTCATTGCGAGGCCCGCCCGCCAGAGGCGGGTCCGCCTCCGGAGGATAGGGCCGAAGCAATCTCAGGTCTTCTGATTGCTTCGTCCCGCCGCCTTCGGCGGCAGTCCTCGCAATGACGGAACCTGCGCTTTTCTTCGTGAGTTTCAGGAACGCATCTTCCAGCGTCGGCCGTTTGACATCGATTCTTTCCACCTCGATGCCCTTTTCATAAAGAGCTTTGAGGATCTGCGGCACAACGCCTTCTTGTTCTTCGAATTGAATTTGAAGGCCGCCATTCAAAATCAAAGGAGACGTGGATTTTGTTCCTGCGGGCAATTCATTGAGAGGCTTCTTTAAAAACAAAATCACTTGGTCCCTCACCATTTTTCGAATCAAAGTCTCGGTCGGATCCAAGGCGATGATTTTTCCTTCGTGAATCACCCCGATCCGATTGCAAAGTTTCTCCGCCTCTTCAATGTAATGGGTGGTTAGAAAAATCGTGATGCCGTCTTGGTTTAAGCGGCGAAGAAATTCCCAGAGCCGGTGGCGGAGTTCCACATCCACTCCGGCTGTCGGCTCGTCCAAAATTAGCACTTTGGGCCGGTGCATGAGGGCGCGCGCGATGAGAAGCCTCCGTTTCATGCCTCCGGAAAGTCGCTTGTAACCAACTTTACGTTTTCCTTGAAGTTCAAAGGATTCTAAAAGCTCCGCGGCGCGGGCTTTGGCCTCGCGGCGAGTGAATCCAAAATAGCCGGCCTCGAAAACAAGAATTTGTTCTGCGGAAAGAAAGGGGTCGAAATTAAATTCCTGGGGCACAAGTCCGATAAGGGCCCGGCTTTTTCGGTATTCCCGAATGACATCGCAGCCAAAAATCCGGATTGTCCCTTCCTGAAAATTAGCCAGGCCTGTCATGGCGCTGATCGTGGTGGTTTTGCCCGCGCCGTTCGGGCCAAGAAAACCAAAGAAATCTCCCTCCTGGACTTCAAAGGAGACGTGGTCGAGGGCTTTGAAGCGGCGGTAAAATTTAGTCAAAGAAGAAATCGAAACGGCATCCATCGGGAAATATTCTATCGCAATGAGGAGGGAATTAGCGGCTTAAAATTTCCAAGGCGCGTTCGGGATTGTCGACCTTCATGACCAGCCAGCCCGAATGTTGGTCCGGACGCGCCGTGCAATAGGCGTAGGAAATGTTGATGTCGGCCTCAGCCAGAGATTGACAAAGACGTTTGAGTTCGCCGGGCTTGTTGAGAAGCTCCAAGACAATCACATCGCGCTCCATCACATAAAGCTCTTCTTCTTCAAGCAGGAGAAGCGCCTTGGTGGAATTGTCCACGAGGAACCGGACGACGGCGTTATCTACCGTGTCATGAATGGCCATGGCGAGAATATTGATTCCATTGTCGGAGAGAATGGCGCAGGTACGGGCTAAAACACCGGGCCTATTTTCCAAAAAAACGGAGAGTTGTTTTTGGATTTTATTCAAAGGGCCTGTTTAAACCGGTAATTGGCTGATGATTCTTTGCGCCAGCGGAACGGCTGACTTGGGAACAATGATGCCGATTCCCTTAAGTGAATTGCCGTAGATGTCTTTTTTGCCCTGTTCATAGACGAGACAATCGACTTCGGCTTCTTGAAGCCGGGCTTGGATGAGGGAAGCGTCGTCCGCGGAAGCCGTTTCATAGACTTGCACCCAAGGCTCCCGGGTGCCGCGTGTACGGTAATTTTGACGCGCCTTAGGAAAAGACTGCGACGAAAAGGGATTGTCTTTTACTTTTTTCCACAGAAAAAGCGCGTAGCCGACAATCGCCAACAAAACTCCGTATAAGACTGTGCGAATCATACCTTTCCTCGTTTCGACTGCTATAAAGATAGCACTTTTGCCGCGAATTTCAAATCAAGTCGTTTGATGATATAATTCCGCACAAAATGCGAAACTATGTTTGATAAAGAATCCCCCTTTGTTAGCGTCATCGTGCCCGTCCGAAATGAAGAACGTTTCATCGCTGACTGCCTTACCAACCTTCTCAATCAAGACTATCCTCAGGACCGGCTTAAACTCATCGTAGTCGATAACAATTCCACAGATCGTTCCCGAACGATTATCCGTCAATTTCCAGTTCAGTACGTGTTTGAAAAAAGAAAAGGGGTTTCCAAGGCAAGAAACACCGGTGCCCGAGTGGCCCGTGGGGATCTTCTGGCCTTTGTTGATGGTGACTGTGTCGCTCCTCGGGACTGGATCTCCAGACTGGTGACTGCTCTCTGGGACCAGTCGGCGGATGCCTGCATAGGAACTTGTGTCTTTCCTCAAGGGGGGTCTTTTGTCGAAGATTATCTTGCTCTCCGAGGGATTGATTCGCAAAGGGAACTCTTGAACGAGTCTCGCCCCTTCCCCCCTTGGCTTTTGACCGGGAATTTATTGGTTCGCCGAACGATATTTGAAAAAGTGGCTGGGTTTGAAGAAACCTTGGCGAGAGGAGAGGACGCCGACTTTTGGTGGAAAATCGAAAGGGCAGGAGGCTGTCTTAAATATTTCCCTCGGGTTCAGATCCTCAGAAGAGGTTCGTCTTCTTTGATTAATTTTTACTCCAAAAAGTTTCTGGATGGGAAGGTTTCTGTGCTTCTCGAGCATCGTCATGCTTCTCTATCTTTCCAAAGCAGAGGGAAATCTACTGAATTTTTGGAAAAGGATTTTACCTTACGTCGCAGATTAAAGAAATGTCTTCAGCTGCTTTTCTTCACAGAAAATAATCTGAGCTTCTTTAGAAAAGTAGCCTATCTTCTTCTCGCATGCAGCGGCTATTTCTCTTTTCAGGTAGGACAATGGCTGAATCGAATCCGTTTTGATGTCATGAGGATGCCCCTCCCTGTTTCTGCTCCCGAAAGACGGCCAGCGTTCCCCGCTCCACATCCCCAAACAGAGATGGCATGAGTTCGGTCATTCACCGTGCCCCCCAAGAAGGGGCCCTGCTCAACCTACGTGAGCTGTGGACCTACCGAGACCTTCTTTGGTTCCTCAGTTTGCGTGATATAAAAACACAATATCGACAGATGGTTCTGGGCTTTGCGTGGGCGATTATCCCGCCCTTTTTGACCATGGCTATCTTGAGCCTCCTGTTTAGTCATCTGTCCAGCGTTTTGTCCAACGGCGCTCCCTATCCCCTTTTTGTCTATGCTGCTATTTTGCCCTGGACCTTCTTCGCGAACAGTCTGTTTCATTCAACCCACTGTTATGTTGCCAACGCAGATTTAATCAAAAAAGTCTATTTCCCACGCCTGGTCATTCTTCTTTCCAGTATGGCATCCGACGTAATGGACTTTGTATTAGCGTTCCCCGTATTCCTAGGGATGATGATCTATTTCCGAGTGCCACTAACGGGAAACATTTTCTGGTTGCCTTTCTTCTTCCTTCTGGCATTCCTTACAGCCTTGGGGGTCGGGTTGTGGCTTTCTACGCTGAATGTAAAATATCGGGACATGTCTTGTGCAATCCCTTTTTTGTCTCAATTCTGGTTTCTCGCCACACCGGTGATTTACTCAAGCAACGGTCTTTCAAAACCATGGAGCATCTTATATGGTTTAAACCCCTTGGCCGGTGTCATCGAAGGGTTTCGTTGGGCGCTTCTAGGTACATCCGCCCCTCCATTGGGATTGTTGATTGTCTCTCTATCGTCCGCACTTCTGCTTCTGACCACCGGCGTATTTTACTTCCGGCGAAACGAGCAAACCTTTGCCGATGTGCTCTGACCTTCTTTGATAAGGATGAAAATTCTTTTTGTTTCCCACACGGCCGGGTGGGCGGGTGCGGAACATATACTTTATCTTCTGCTTCAGGGACTCAACCGCGGAAAATATGAACCCCTCGTCGTCCTGCCGGGGCACGGACTTCTTGAAGAAAAGGTAAAACAACTAGGGATTGAAACGCGAGTCGCCGATTTAGCATGGTGGTATGATCTTCATGAGTCCCCGCCTCTCAATTTTGTGCACGGCTTGAAAGACCGCGTACAAACACTCGCCCGGCTGATTCAAAATGAAAAAATAGACCTTGTTTTCACGACCACGGTGACCGTCCCCGAAGGGGCGCTTGCAGCCTGTTTGAGCGGTGTTCCCCATCTCTGGTATCTCTGCGAACTGTTACGTTCGGATTCCAACTTACGGCCTTTTGTGAATCCTGTTCTATTTTGCAATTTGCTTGAGAGCTTCTGCAACAAATTCACGGCGGATTCCCAAACGGCTAAAGAAGAAATCCAGCCCTATTTCAAAACCAAAGAAGTAGAGGTAATTCATCCTGGTTTGCCCCTATCTAAGAAAAGGGAGAACGCCGAATCTCCTGAGAGACAACCGGAAAATACTGGAACATCAAAAGTGTGTTTCGTCGGCACGATTGCTTTTTCGAAGGGTTTGGAGTGTCTTGCGCGGGCCGCCGAGCAAGTCCTGGATGAACTCCCTGAGACCCAGTTTATTTTTATCGGGCCGGACGGGGGGGCGCGCGACACCTTGGAAACAAGGCTGAAAAAATTCAGAGGCGGGCGGACGTTTCAATTCCTGGGTTTTCGGGGGGATATCTTAGAACAGATGATGGGTTGCGACCTTTTGGTTCTTCCCTCTCATGCAGAATCCTTTGGCCTGGTGCTTCTGGAAGCAATGTCCTTGGCAAAACCCGTGATTGCAACTCGCTGTGGAGGCCCCGAGGAAATCGTTGTGGACAGAGAGACTGGGATTTTGGTACCTGTTAATGATCCTCCGGCATTGGCTCGTGCCATCACGTTTCTTTTAAAAAATCCGTCCGAGAGGAATCGAATGGGGCGAAAAGGAAAGGAGAGAGCAGCGAAAGTTTTTGCGTACGAAGAATTCGTAAAAAAGTTTGAGGACCTTTTCGATGAGCTCTCCCTGAAGAAGAGTGAGACGGTTTATCCGCGAGAGGGACTGCATCTCCTTTTAAATCTGTTGGATGAAATAGTTTTGATTAAAAAGGACACGTGGAAGGAAATGGAAGAGCGCGGGTGGAGATTAAAGAAATTCGAGCGTTTGATTGAAACCATATACCAAAACCCGGTTTACCGTTTTGGCCGGCACGTAAAAAGATCCTTGTGGAATCTGTCCGGCAACGGCGCGAAATCCCATGAAGCCCGTCATCGAAATTAACGAGCTGTCCAAACTTTATTTCCTGGACTCATCCTCCACACCCACTTTGATTGATTCCTTGGGACGGTGGTGGTCCCGTTTGACAAACAAAGACCCTTTTCTACAAACGGCGATTCATAAAAATGGCCAGGAAGGGTCGGAAGAATTAAATTGGGGGCCTGAACCCAACAGTTTTTGGGCTCTTAAAGATGTCTCTCTGTCGATTCAGCAAGGGGAAGTGATTGGAATTCTAGGCCGCAATGGCTCGGGTAAATCCACCCTTCTGAAAATCCTTTCAAGAATTACAGCTCCCACCTCTGGCTACACCCTTTTGCGAGGAAGAATGTCTTCCGTCCTTGAGATGGGGGTGGGGTTTCATCCTGAAATGACAGGCCGTGAGAATATTTACATGAGTGGCATCATTCTGGGAATGCGCAAACGGGAAGTGGATCGCAAATTGGATGAGATTGTCTCCTTTGCGGAGATTGAGCCATTCATTGACATGCCTGTCAAGCATTACTCCAGTGGGATGCATGCACGGCTCGGCTTCTCTGTTGCAGCGCACCTGAATCCTGAAATTCTTCTGCTGGATGAGGCCCTTACGGTAGGGGATGTCCTTTTCCAATCCAAATGTTTCGACAAAATCCAGTCGATGACCCGCCAAGGTATGGCCGTTATGTTTGTGAGCCACAATATCGAATCGGTCCAGAAATTATCTTCCAGTGTTCTTTTCTTGGAAAAAGGACGGGGAGAAATATTTTCCGACTGTGAAACGGCAATTGGAAAATACCTCACTCAAATCTCTCCCGTCTCGTGAAGCGAAGAAAGATACTCGTTCTCACAAATCACTACCCTCCCTATCATATTGGAGGTTATGAAGTCGCCTGTCTCGACGTGGTGGAAAGGCTGTGTAAGCGTGGCTACGATATTCAGGTTCTAACAAGTCGTTACGGCCCCCCGAATTTTCAGGAAGACGGTCAGGTGCGCGTGCTTCGAAAATTATCTCTATGGGGAGAGAGTAACGGCGGAAAAAGAAGGCCCTCTCTCGGTTGGTTTGAATTACGAGAGAGTGTCGTGCTGAAGAAGATCCTCGCCGAATTTCAGCCCGATTGGATTTACCTCTGGAACATGCAGCGTCTAGCAGGATCTCTCGTTCAGATGATTCAGCGGCAAAGAATACCTGTCGTTTTCTCTCTCTTTGGTTATTGGCCCCTTGAAGAAACAGAATATGACGCCTGGGTGCGTCACTGGATGAGTCCGGCTCAAAGACAATTCTCCGGACTGGCAAAATCCTTGATTCGAAAGTTCATAAATCATTTCCTGCCTCTGGAGCAAGAGAAGCCCCCACTCGAATACGTCCATTTCTGCAGTCAAAGCGTGATGAAATATTATAAGGATAAGGGGATAACCCCACGCCGCAGCGAAGTCATCTATCCAGGAGTCGATACGCAGACCTTTGTCCCCAACCCTTCCTCAAAAAACGGCGGCGGTCTTCGACTCCTCTATGCAGGTCAGATCATCCCCCACAAAGGCATCCAAACAATTTTAGAAGCCCTGGAGATTTTAATCCGTCGGCGAACCCCTCAAAGAATCAATTTGACGATTGTGGGACCGGAGGTTATCCCCGATTATGCGAAGGCTCTTAAAAATTTCATCCGGGAACACCATCTGGAATCCTGGGTTGAGCTGAAACCTCAAATTCCACGGCAGCAATTGATTCCCTTCTATCAAAGCCACGATGCCTTCATCTTTTCCTCCAATTATGCGGAGCCCTTCGCCATCGTAGTGTTGGAGGCCATGGCTTGCGGATTGCCGATTATTGGGACTCCGGTTGGCGGCCAAGTTGAAATCTTCCGGGATGGATTCAACTGCCTTACCTTTCCCGCAAACGATGCGGGGGCGCTTGCTCATCAAATAGAGCATTTCTGCAAAAATCCAGAGCTTCGATTACAACTGGGCAGGGAAGCGAGAAAAACCGTCCTTGAGCGATTTGGGATCGAAAACACCATCCATCAAATCGAGCGCTTTTTAAATGCTATCTAACTTGAGGAATAAAAAATTTCCTCTTTTTCTTTGGGGAACTTTTTTTCTCACCTTTGGAGTCATTTTCTTCTTGGGAGAAATTTTCTCCACCTTTTATTTTTATACCCACAACGAATTAAAAACGAGAGGCAACGCTATTTTATATCGACAGAATAAACGGGTATCCAGCCTCACCCCCGAGAACAGGGGCCGGGAGTTGGAAAATACACTGGTGATCCATCCGTTTTTCGGCTACGTTTACAATTCCAAATTACAGGGAGTCAATAACTATGGTTTTAAAACGCTTTACCCTTTTGCACTTTGTGGAACGAGATATTGTCTGGACAAAACTTTCAACCGACCTCTGGTGGTGGGAATTTTTGGAGGCTCGTTTGCGGAAGTGACCGGTTACGAAAGTAACTATTTAGAAAAAAGACTTGCTGAAATTTTCCCTGAACAAACACCGGTCGTGATTAACTTTGGTATTGCGGGCCATGCGCTTCCTCAAGCCTTTTATATTTTTACCTATTTTAGGGACTTCCTAGATATTGCAGTCTTTGTTGACGGCTTGAATGAATTGATTAACCCCATTCAAAATAACCAAGCGGAATCCCCCCCGGAGTTCGCAAAGGCGGTCCATTTTAAATATAAGCTCTCTTTAACCGAACTGACACCCAGAAACTACCGGCTCACCAGCCAGATTCTCCGATTAAAAAAAATCGACCTCTGGGTAACCCATTTTTCCCTGTTGCCTCTCTTTCGTCATTCCCTTTTCATTCATTATGTCTGGTCGGCTGCTGACCGATTCGCCAATGATCGGATGCAGGTCAAAATGATGCAGCTGACGGAAGGCTATCTGGAAGGGAAGCGGTTCTTTGATGTTCCGGATGGGGCCTTGTTGGAATTGGGAGCCCAAAAATGGTTTTCTTATCACCAGTTGATTCATCAGATCGCCGTATCTTCCGGCATTCTGGACCTTCATTTGATTCAACCCAATCCGTTCGTTGAAGGCTCCAAAAAACTCACCGGGAAGGAAAATTTTTTAATTCATCACTCTTATGACATTGAATGGCAAGTGGTAACAGGTTATCCGAAACTTCGAGAATCGCTTGGGAAATTGCAGAAGGAGAAAACCGTGGCGGAAGATCTCTCGTGGCTCTTCGCTCATGAAAAAGAATCGATCTGGACGGACAGTGCCCACACCAATCCGAGGGGGGCAAGGATGGTTTTAGATAAAGTATTTGAATTGATCCAACAAAACGGAAGGTCAAAATTTTGACGTGACCCCCAACGTTTCCGTCGTAATTCCAACCTACAACGGTGTCCGATTCATTCGGGAGGCGCTGGAATCGGTATTCCGCCAAACGCTCCTTCCCGGCGAAATCATTGTCGTTGATGATGCCTCCGGCGATGAAACTTCTCACATCGTCTCCTCCATGATTCCCAGTGCCCCCACACCTCTGCGGTTGATTCAATTAGAGGTCAACAGCGGAGGACCAGCTCGTCCCTTGAACATAGGAATCGAAGCTGCCTCGGGGGAGTATATCGCCGTGCTTGATCAAGACGATTTGTTTCAACCGGACAAACTTCAAAAACAAGCAGGGCTGCTCGCCTCTCATCCTCACCTTGTGTTTGCGTTCTCTTATTGCAGCTCCTACACTCAGCCCAACCGAATCATGCAGCCGTCTTCTCTCGTCCAAGAACTAAACACCCTCAGCGAGAAGAAGGAGGGGTATGATGAGATCTCGAGCAAAAATGTTCTCACCCTTCTGATCAGAGATACAAATTTTATTTATGGATACCCTGGTTTTGTCTTCCGCCGCAGGGACTGGAAGAAAAAGGGAGGGCTAGAAGAAAGCCTTCAAATTACCACTGATTATGAATTTCTCTGCTGGCTCGCGCTTCAAGGACCGGCAGGCTTGATTCCGGAGATTTCCTATCTCCGCCGTGAGCACGGAAGAAATCTTTCTCACCGTCTTTATCGGATATCTCTCGAAGCGATTCGCATCAGGATTCAGTATTTGTCAAGGCGAAGAGAGCTTCTTTTGGATAAAAGACTGGAACAATCCCTCAAAAATGAGTTTTTGGGTTTTATCTTGCAATATGGGGAGACAAAATACGACGCGACGACCCTCGAGTATTTTCATCGGTACAACCACCTCTGGGGATGGGGAAAGGAAATCTTTTCGCTTGCAAAGCTTCTTCCCTCAGAGCCCCCTTCTAATGCAAAGATCGCTTCCATCAGAACAAATGGACAGCAAAATGCGATGACCATCTCCATCATCATCATTTTCAAAAATGCTGAGAAATATCTTCGGGAGGCCGTCGAGAGTGTCTTCGAGCAGACCTTTACAGATTGGGAACTCTTGTTAGTGGATGACGGTTCCACAGACAGCGGCACCTCTATCGCCAGGGAACTGGCTGACCAAAATCCTCAGAGAATAAGTTATCTTCATCACGAGGGACATCAAAATAAGGGGGTGAATGCATCGTGGAACTTGGGACTCGGACAGGCACGGGGAGAGTTCGTTGCTTTTCTGGATTCCGACGATGTTTGGCTGCCTGAAAAATTAGAGAGACAACTTGCTTTTATCAATCAGCATCCGGAAGTGGGTCTCCTCGCAAGCCCTGCCATCTATTGGTATGAGGATGGAAAAAAAGAAGTTCAGCCAATGACACTTTCTCCCGGACGACTTCCGCCGGGCGCTTGGATTCCCAAGATGCTTGAGAACGAGGATAATGCTGCCTGTCCTTCGATGGTTTTGATAAAAAAGGATCTGGCCCTCCAGTCGGCTGGTTTTGAAAAAAGGCCCCCGACACTTTACGAAGACCAAGTCATGTGGTGCAAGGCGACTTTCGCTGCTCCCATCTATTACTATCCTGAATGTCTTGGGTTATACCGAATCCATTCGGCATCACGCTGTCAGTCGACGCCCCCACACCAAAGAAACTTAGCCTCCCTCCACTTTAATGCCTGGCTGACGGCTTTTATTCCCAAACAGCGCAATCCGGGAATTCAAAAATCGAATCTGCTGATTCTCATGTCACGGGCCAAATTGTGTCGAGTACTTGCCCGATGTGAAAATGGAGGGGCTTCGCGACTCCGAGGAAATTTCAAAAAGGTGCTTACGTATGGCCCTTTGCTGGGTTGGTTTTTTTCGGGTGTATTCTTGCTGAACTGCTTGTCCAACCGGCTTGCGGCAACCATCGCTGATTTAATTTTTGTTCTTTCAAGAACCGCTTACGATGGGGATTTCTTCAAAAAAGTGGTGAGGGCTCTTACGCATCGATTCTTGGGAAGCATTCAACGAGTCATCCCTCAATCTGTCAAAGGATTCGCGAAACAGGCCCTCAATTTCAAGCACGCCCTCTCGGGTAGAATCCGGTTAACCGTGGGCGTTCGGCCTTTGAGTAGTCTCTGGGGAGCGGACCGCGGCTTGCCGATTCATCGTTATTACTTGGAACAATTTCTCCGAGAGTCTGTATCTGATATTCGGGGGCATTGTTTGGAATTTTACGAAGATTTTTATACCACGCGATTCGGCGGCCCGTCTGTGACCCGATTGGACATCTTGCATAAAGACAATGGGAATCCGCAGGCCACGCTTGTTGCAGACCTTACTCAACCCAACCCTCTTCCGGAAAACTATTTTGACTGCATCATCTGCACCCACGTTCTGCACGTGATTTTTGAACTCAACAAAGCCGTCTCGGAGCTCTACCGTATCTTAAAACCGGGCGGTGTCCTATTGGTGGGGGTTCCCCACGTCAGTATGTGTGACCCTAACTGGCATGAGATTTGGCGTTTTACCCCTGAAGGTCTGTCCCTCGCTCTTTCGAAAGTATTCGGGGAAAAAAACGTGGGGGTGCGGGCCTACGGTAATTCTCTGACGGCAGCGGGCGAAATCCGTGGTTTGTCGGCGACTGAATTCACGCCGGCCGAGTTGGGTTTCTCTGATCCTCGCTTTGCCGTCGAAGTCTGTGCCCGTGCCGTGAAAAGTCGAAATTTGACTCCATGACATCCTTCGGGTGGAGGTTCAAATGTGGTGGCGGTCCGGAAGCATTGATTCTCCTCTACCACCGAGTCGCTGAATTGCCTTCCGACCCTTGTTTGCTCTGTGTAACCCCGGAACGTTTCGCAGAACAAATGGAAATTCTCATGCGGCATACCCATCCTCTCCGACTCCAAGAATTGATTCGGGCCGTCCAGGAAAATCGCTCTCTTCCCTCCCGTTCCGTTGTCGTCACCTTCGATGACGGTTACGCCGACAACCTCTCACATGCCAAACCTCTTCTTGAGCGCTTCGGAATTCGGGCGACTGTCTTCGTGACAGCAGGTTACTTAGAGGGTTCGCGTGAATTTTGGTGGGACGAATTGGAAAGGCTTGTCAGTCAGAAATCTTCTTACTGGTCTTTTTATCACCGTCTGCGGAGACGGGAAGAGGGCGAAAGGCAGGCCGTACTCAACGGGTTGCGGGACAGGGCGGAAGTCGAATCTCTTGCGAGGCCGACTCATCGAATTCTTTCTCCTGAAGAACTCCTATCGCTCGCGGAGGGAGAATGGATAGAGATTGGAGCTCACAGCATGACTCATCCGGTCCTCTCAAATCTTCCGGTCTCTGCCCAATGGGAAGAAATCCGCCAAAGCAAGAACCGCTTGGAGGAAATTTTGGGTTCTTCAATCAAAAGTTTTGCCTATCCCTACGGCTCACGTCAGGATTATTCAGACGATACTGTTCAGCTGGTTCGTGAAGCAGGGTTTGAATCCGCTTGTTCCAATTTTTCCGGCCTCACCCGGTCGGGGAAAGATCTTTTTCAACTGCCGCGAATGATTGTCCGGGATTGGAATGGGGAAGACTTTAATCGACTTTTGGAGAAATGGTTCGGTGGTTGAGCGGCCGTTGACCATCCTACAGGTGAACACGGCTGACATCGGTAACGGAGCAGATCGGGTCGCTTGGAATCTCTTCCAGGCTTACCGAGAGAAGGGGCATCGTTCGTCTTTCGCGGTGGGTTACAAACGCAGCGAAGATCCGGATATCTTTCTCCTTCCTAACCATCCCTCTTTGAATCCTTGGACGTGGTTTTGGGCTCGTATCAGCCTCCGTCTTGGACACGAGAATTTCACCTTTCCGGGCACCTGGAAACTTTTCGATTGTCTCCCCCATTGGCCGGATATTGTGCATTGCCACAATCTGCACGGCGGCTATTTCGATTTGCGGGCCCTGGCTTGGATAAGCCGCCGGATACCCGTGGCCCTGACTCTTCATGATGCCTGGCTCCTCAGTGGACACTGCGCTCATTCGTTTGACTGCACGCGGTGGAAGACCGGATGTGGAACATGTCCTGATTTGACGATTTATCCCTCCATTCGACGAGATGCAACCGCTTTTAACTGGCGTAGAAAGCGAGATATTTTCGTGAAAAGCCGCCTTTATGTTTCGACCCCCTGCCGTTGGTTAATGCAAAAAGTGGAACAATCGATGCTGGCACAGGCTGTGGCGGAGAGCCGGGTGATTCCTTGTGGGGTCGATTTGTCCATCTTTCATCCGGCTGACAAAAAGGAGGCCCGAGCAGGGTTGAGGATTCCTTTGGACGCTAAAGTGGTCCTGTTTGCTGCCAGCGGAATTTTCCGGAATCCGTGGAAGGATTACCCAACAATGAGGGCGGCCGTTGCACAGGTCAGCGAAAGTTTAAAGAGAGGGCCGGTGTGGTTTATTCTGGTCGGCGAGGACGCCCCTCAGGAACAAGCGGGTCGGGCAACTTTGAAGTTTGTTCCCTTCCAAAGGGATCCTTTTGTCATGGCCCGCTACTATCAGGCAGCGGATATTTATTTCCATGCTGCCCGCGCTGAAACCTTCCCCAATACGATTATAGAAGCGCTGGCCTGCGGAACCCCTGTCGTCGCAACAGCGGTGGGAGGGATACCCGAACAGGTGAAAAGTCTGGAAGAGGCCTCCGAAGAGGAAGCAACAGGAATACTTGTTGAGCCCGGCGATGTGGGGGCAGCAGCATACGCGATCGGTCGACTTTTTGAAAACGACGCCTTAAGCTCCCGCCTCGGTGAGAATTCTGCTAAAGATGCCGCGAAGCGATTTGATCTCAAGCAACAGGCCGACTCCTATTTTGAATGGTATCAAGAGATCGTGGAATCATGCGAATCTTGATGATTGCTCATTTCCTGCCTTACCCTCCTGTCTCAGGGGGCCGTTTGCGCATTGCAAGTTTACTGGATTGGCTCGTGGACTCGGGATATGAAGTGTCCTTCCTCCTCCTTCAAAGTTACCCGTTTCCACGCGAGGAATTCAGACAGCTAAGAAAACGCTGTAAGGAGGTCTATGTCGTCGAGTTGCGATCGATGGGACAGCGCCTTCGACAAAATTTGGGGTCATGGGCTCGGCGATTTTTTTCCGCCTTTGGATGGGGCCGCCACTATTTATGGAATCGCGCCCTTTTGAAGAGAATGAGGACTCCTCGCGTTTTGCCCATCGACGTCTTCTGTTCAAATTCTGCTTTAAAAAAAGTTGCGCGAATCATACAAGCGATGGCCGAGAAGCCAAAGGCGGTCTTTTGCGAATACCTTACGACGAGCCGCTTGCTTGAGCTGCCGGAGCTCTTTGGGTCTTTAAAAATTTTGGACACCCTCGACGCCATCCACAAGAGAATGGCTATGATTGAACGGGGACTCGATCCCTGGCTCGCCTGCACACCGGAAGAGGAAGCCCAGTACCTCCGCCGAGCCGATGTCGTTATCGCCATCCAAACCGAAGAAGCCCGGGCGTTCCAGAAACTTGTTCCTGATCGTGAGGTCATCACCGTAGGGCAACCTTTCACGATTAAGAGAGTCCCTCAAAAAACTGACGCTTTATCTTGTCTCCTCGTGGGGTCCATCCATGAGGCAAACCTGGAGGGACTGCAGTGGTTTCAGAAATGCATTTGGCCTTTGGTGCTTCGAGAGATCAGTGCTGCGCGGCTTTTGATTGCTGGATCCATGGGTGAGTATGCGTGTGCTGAAAAATCTGTTCAGATGTTGGGCGCGGTGGAAAATCTGGATGAAGTGTACCGTGAATCTGCTTTGGTGGCGGTTCCCATCCTTTCGGGAAGTGGTCTCAAGATAAAACTTGTGGAAGCGTTGAGCCAGGGAAAAGCCGTTGTCGCAACCGAGCACGCCGCCTTGGGGATCCAACAGGAGGGGCTCTTCCTTCTTGCTAATGATCCCGCCGCCTTCGCAGATCATATTGTGACCCTGTTGAAAAACCCAGCGCTACGCCGGCAGTTCGAATCGAAGGCATTGGCCTTTGCTAAGGAAAATTTTCAACGTGAGCAGGTCTACTCGCCTCTCAAGGCCATACTTCGGAGATATGAAGAATCGCTCACGCGATTTCCCTCGAGCCCGGTTCGAGAAGAAGAGTTTGCGCCGTGAAAGTTCCAAAAATTCAGGTGGGGATCCTCAGTTTCATCTTTTTTATCGCTTTTCTGCTATTCGTAATGGACTCGCATGCCCAGAAAGAGAAGCCGTTGGATCCGTCAAACCTTCACCCCTTTGCTCCTTCGTTTTATACACACGATAGAATAAAGATCTCCGAGCAACCTGGTCCCCTCAAGCTTGTTCTGTCGCCTTACACGGGTTATAAGAATTTGCCCCGCCAAAAAACGGCTCTTTTTACCATCGATTCCCATGGTTTCAGGATCACTGGGAAAGAATCCGACCATCCAAATTCACAAAGGGTGATCCTCTTGGGGGGTTCCAGCGCATTTGGCCAAGAGGTAAAGGATGATGAGACCATTGCTTTTTTCCTGCATCAGAATAATCCCCGCCTTAAGGTAATCAATGCGGGCGTCGTGGGCTTTCATACCGCTCAAGAGCTGTCTTCCCTTGTCACCGAACTCGTTCATTACCGCCCTGACGTGGTTGTTGCATACGACGGCTGGAACGATCTCTTTATCCAATGGTTGATACGCGACCAGAAGGAAATCGGGGACCACAGTTTTGCATTTCGGATGATCGAAGAATTGTTGATTGAAAATTACAAGACGCGGGTCAGCGTGAAACGAAGCTTCGATCAACTCATGAAAATCCTGATGGAAAGGAGCGCTGTCCTTTCTTTTCTCCAAGAAAAGATTGCAAGATTAAAACAAAAATTTAGCAACACACATCTCCTGTCAAGAAAGGGAGAGTTGAAGGAGATAGAACCGGAGCGCCTAAATTTTGCTGTTGAACAATACGTCGGAAATCTTAAAGAAATGAAGGAATTTTGTGAAAGCCAAGGCATTCAATTCCTTGTGGTGATTCAGCCTGAATTGGAGCGGAAGTCCGTGAAGACCAAGGAGGAAATGGAATCCCTACGTGAGTTCGACCAAATCTTCTCCGGCTATGCCTCCCAATTCCCGAAACTTTACGAACTTTTTATTCAGCGTTCAAAAGAACGGCTTCAAACTATGGGAGTTCCATTTCTGGATATCGGCTCTTTGCCGGAGTTCAGCGGCTATCGGGGACGGCTATTTGCAGATCCGGTTCACACCAATCAAATGGGAAATGCGATTGCCGCCAAATTGATTCATCAAAAACTTACCCGCCTCAAGAAACGGTAATGTTCCCATATTTTCCGATAAGGAAAAACCTCTTTCCTAGGCCTGCTCCCGTCAAAGAGAGACCGAACCCCTTCTCTGAATTTGTCAAATGCCCTCGCGGGACGACCTTCAAACCCTGCCCAGTGCAGAAAAAGAAGTTCCCGTCCGTCTGAGTCGGTCATCGTAACGTCCTCCCGGCTCTGATGGGTGGGAACACCGGCCCATTCATTTCCCAAGGAAGGAAACAAATGATAAATGCTATCGTATTTTTTATTGGATTTGACAATCAGATAGTTAAGC